>Ga0105048_10002253_pt1 | contig 31192 bp, 25 predicted proteins | sample MAT05_FD_78382 | JGI IMG/M metagenome (GOLD analysis project Ga0105048, IMG submission 78382) | Freshwater microbial communities from Lake Fryxell liftoff mats and glacier meltwater in Antarctica - MAT-05 | ecosystem: Environmental > Aquatic > Freshwater > Ice > Liftoff microbial mat | place... | reverse complement strand
TTGCGAAATCGCTTCGCGGGGGGCGATTGCGGGTCGAGTAGTTCCGCATGCGTACGCACCGAATCCGCGTTCGAGACGATTCGATCAAACGCGATGTTCTCGCCCGCATCAGTTTCCAAACCAGTGACACGTCGTCCTTCCACCAGAAGGCGGCGCACGCCGGTTCCTGGCCGAAGATCAACTCCCAGGTCCTCCGCCAACCGCGTTAAGGCCTGCGGCACCGCGCGGGTGCCGCCGCGCGGATACCAAATCCCTTCCGCCGTCTGCATATGAGCGATGCCGCATAGTACAGCCGGAGAGCCGGCGGGCGACGAACCGACGTACTGGGTGAAATGATCGAGCATTTGGGCGATCCGCGGCTCGGGAACGTACTTTCGCACGGTCCCGGCCACCGATCGCCCCATCCGCATCGCCAGAATGTCGGCGAGCATCTTCGGCTGAAAGCCTGCCTTGAAATCGATCATGTCGCGCAGGCCGCCCACCGATTTCCAAAAGAAGAAGCGGTCGGAAATGGAGTGCATGCGTTCCGAGAAAGTCAGAAAGCTCCGATACCCGGCGGAACTGCCGGGCGAAAATCGTTCGAGCGTCGACGCCATTTGGTCGACGTTCGCTTGCAGATCGAGCACCGCGCCGTCTTCATAGAAACAACGCCATTGCGGATCGAGTCGGACCAGGTCGAGTTCGTCATCCAGCGATCGGCCCGCCTCGGCGAAGATGCGCCGCAGCACTTCCGGGATCGTCAAGATCGTCGGCCCCATGTCGAAGCGGTAGCCTGCTTCTTCGAGAACCGCCGCCTTGCCGCCCATCCAGGCATTCTTCTCGAAAAGAACGACGCGATGGCCGCGAGCCGCGAGCACGCACGCAGCCGCGAGACCACCGAGGCCGCCGCCAATAACGCCGATTTTCAACGGTTGTACCATGACGTTCGTGATATGGTTCCGGAGCGAAGACGGCGATCTTTCGACATTCATAGACGAAGCATGTAAAATATCCATATCCCGGCATCGGCCATTCTTTCACCGGAGTCACGACCATGTACCGCACCATTCTCGTTCCGCTTGATGGTTCATCGTCCGCGGAGTACGCGCTGCCCTGGGCGCTCAGCCTGGCCCAGCAAGATAGCTCGACTCTTCACCTGGTGCGGGTCCATGTTCCGCCGGTGCCCATCACCATAGGAAGCGAACTGTCGAATGACCTGGTAGTTGACGATGCGCTCCGGAAAAGCGAGATCAAGTACCTGGAAAACTTGACCAAACATCTGCGCGCGATCTCCACGATACCGATCCAAACAGCGGTTCTCGAAGGCGGCCTCGTTGCCGACGCCATTCGCGACCATGCCTATTCATTGAAGACCGATCTCATGGTGATGACTTCGCACGGGCGCGGGGCGTTCGCTCGCTTCTGGCTCGGCAGCACGGCTGATGAAGTCATCAGACATTCCACAATCCCGACTCTTTTGGTCCGGCCGCAAGACGATGTCGCGGCCGACTTGTCCGTTCGACCATTCGTCAACAAGATCGTCGTTCCGCTCGATGGCTCGGAGTTGGCCGAGCGGATGCTCGAGCCCGCGATCGCGTTCGCGAAAGTTACCGGTTCCTCCGTGGCACTCGTGCTGGTGCTCGAAGCCGTCGAAGACATTGAGGCCTTGGCCAGCCGCAAGATTCAGGCTCCGGGTGGCTGGTTCCCGGAGGCGACATTACAGAAGGCGACCGGCTATGTCGAGAAGATCGCCCATCGCCTGCGCGGGCATTCGCTGGAAGTGCATGCCGAAGTCATCCAGCACGGCTCAGCCGCCAAGGCCATCCTGGAATATGCCGCCACACACGGCAATCCCGTCATTTGCTTGGCCACTCACGGCCGGTCGGGTCTGAAACGCCTGCTTCTGGGAAGCGTCGCCGACAAACTCATCCGCGGCGCCAGCATGCCGGTCCTCGTGTTCCACCCGGCGGAAGCGAAGTAACGCCATCCGACAATCGCATCGAGCGTGGCCGTCATCCGCGAAAGAGGAGTCACAGCCAGGATGTCTCCGTAACCCAACGTCGTCAGCGTCATGAAGCTGAAGTAAAGTGCCTCGGACGCTCCGCTCGCGTCGATTCGCATGAATGGGGGCTACAGGGAATCGGAATACGAGAATTCCGTTATAACAACTCCCGAATCAGAGCTCCATCGGCGATGGCCGAGACGAGGGGCTTTGGCAGAGCCGGGGCGACGCGGACTTCACCGACATCGAAGAGCGTGTGGGAGATGTGGGAACCGGAGCGGATGTTGAACATCGGTCACTCCCTTTCACTTCAATACAAGCCCCGAGGTGAGGCTTTGAGAACCTCGGGGATGGATATGGAGAATACCCCCAGAAGTTCGCAAAGCCTCACCTCGGGGCTTGTATCTCATCACATCAATGGTTGAACAGAAACTCCTTGGTGTTGATCATCGCCCAGAGGATGTCCTCGTAGGCCGTCTGTTCCTTGCCCTTGTTCTTCTCGATGTAGGCCAGCAGGCTCTTCATTTCTTCGGCACTTGGTTTGCGGGCCAGGGCGACCACATACAATTCGCCGAGACGCTCTTCGTGCGGCCGTTTATCCTTGGCCAGGGTGCTGGCCCGGACGCCGGCGACCTTGGTCAGGATCTCTTGCGAGTTGAACATGTGCAGGGCCTGGGCGAGCGACGCGTCCGAACTGCGCTCGCATTCGCAGGCACTGGCGGAATCGGGCCGGCCGAAGACGCTGAGGAAATACGAATCGAACAGGTTGTCCGGCAGTTGCACCGCCCGAATGCCGGTCACGCCCTTGAAGGTGGTCTTCGAGGAAGTCACGTCGTCGATGGCGTCGAGCAGCACTTCCGCGTTGAGACGCTTCGGCAGATAACGGGAGAAATTCTGCTTGTCGTCGGCATTGTAGTTATTCGGCACGGCGCTCAATTGGTACGTCTTCGAAGTGCAAATGGCGCGAACGAGCTTTTTGAGGTCAAACTTGTTATCGAGGAAGCTCTTGGCCAGGGCGTCGAGCAGGTCCGGATTGGTGGCCGGGTTGGTGACGCGCATGTCGTCCTCGGGATCGATCAGACCGCGGCCGAGGAAGTGTTTCCAGTAGCGGTTGACCAGCGAGCGAGCGAAGAACGGGTTCTTCACGTTGGTCATCCAGTCGGCAAGTTGAATGCGCGGGTCAGCGTCTTTGTCCATCGTCAGAGCCTCGGCGCCGAGGCCGGCCGGCTTCACCATGGTGTTCGTGCGTGGGTTCTTCATTTCGGAAGAACCGCTCTTGATCGTGATCGACGCCGGGACGGCGGGGTCCATCTTGTCCTTTTGCTTCTTGGCCGGCTTCGGGTCCTTGACGTCGATCTTGCTGAAAAAGGCGGTAAAGCTCCAGTAATCGTGCTGGCTCCACCTTTCGAACGGGTGATGATGGCACTTGGCGCAGCCGATCCGCTGGCCGAGGAACAGTTGGGCCGTGTCTTCCATCGCGGCCGTCGATTCCTTCAACTCGCGATACCAGACGACCGGCGGCTCTTTCACTTCCTCGCCGGTGACGGTCAGGATCTCGCGGACGAACTGGTCATACGGCTTGTTGGCCATCATGGCGTCGCGGATCCAGTCGTGAAATGCCTGCGTCGGCTTGAGGTCGTCGTTGGCGGACTTGCGGCGGTTGCGAAGGATGGCGCCCCATTTATTGGCGAAGTACTCGGCGTAGTCCTTGCTCTCGATCAGCTTGTCGACCAGCTTTTCACGCTTGTCAGCCGACTTGCCGGCGAGGAACTCTTCGACTTCCGTCTTGGTCGGCAGGCGGCCGGCCAGATCGAGCGTCGCCCGACGCAGGAACGTCGAGTCATCGCAGATTTCGGACGGCGGCAGGCCGAGGTCTTTCAATCGCTTGAAAACGAGTTCATCGATATAGCTGTTCGGTTTCGGCAGAGAATCAACCGGTGCGCCGAGCGGCATGGTGGCGCGGAAGACATCGACCAGAGACTGATAGCGAACCATGACAGCGGCGCTGCCGGGAACTTCCTTGGCACTCACCAGACCCGTGCCGTCTACTTCGGCCAGGTCGGTTGCGTTGGATTCAAACTGCGTCATCCGCGTCACATCGGTCGTTGAACCATCAGCATGGTGGGCGATGACGATCAACTGCTGTTGGCCCTTGCGGTCGAGCAGGCTTTCATTCGGCAGCACCTCGATGCGAACCACGGCGCCTTCATCGGCCTTGCCGCGCGGGGCGCCTTGCTCGATCCAACGCTTCAAGATGTTGTAGAACGGTGAGCCCGCTTCGAGCTTCTTGCCGCCGCCATGCGGGGCCTGCCCGGTGGCTTTGCGAAGCAGAAGACTGTACTCGGGGGACGGAGCGAAGACGCGGCGACCGCGAGCTTCCTTCACGAGATATTCGTAGTCGTCTTGCGGTTCGAAGCCGAGGAGCGAGAGCTTGAAGCCGTTCTGGCCGTCGGCCTTACCGTGACAACCGCCCGCGTTGCAACTGAACTTGGTGAAGATCGGCACGACCTGGTTCACGAAGTGGACCGGGATGTCGTTGACGATGTTCGTCACTTCGATCTGAAGGCTCGACTTCGCGTTGCCGGAGGCGGCTTCGATGGTGGCCTTGCCTTCCTTCAGCGGAACAATGAAGCCAGTCGAATCGATGCGGACGATGTCGGCAGGCGTCGCCTTGAAGGCGGCGTTTCGCGTCAGATCACGCGTCTGGCCTGAGGAATACTTGCCGACGATGACAAGCTGCTGCATGGCATCGCGACCGGCGAGGGTGACCACGCCGTTCTTCGCCCGCCCCGTTTCGACCGAGAGCGATTGCAGCGTGCCGGGATCGCCGAGACCCTTGGCGGGGGTCGCCGCGGAGGCCGGAAGAGCCATCACGAGGAGAATCAACAGTGTGCGCATAGTCAGAATCCTGAGGGCACGGAGCCGAGGCGGGATGGATCAAAACAATTCGCGGATGGCTTTGCCATCGGCGACGAGCTTGGCGACGGCGGGCGGGACATCGGGAGCGATGCGGACTTCACCTGTGTCGAAGAGCACATTCATCACGGTAGACAGCAGATTCTGCGGTGTGTACTTCTCGGTCGCGGGGACGGAAGCGTTGCGATCGGAAGCGCCGATCACCTGGCCCATCTTGAGGCCGCCGCCGGCAAAGAGAAGCGGGGTGAGGTTGCCGTAGTGGTCGCGGCCGCCGTTCTTGTTGATGCGCGGCGATCGGCCCATCTCGCCGGTGACGACGAGCAACACTTTGTCGGACAGGCCCCGCTCGTGAAGATCTTCAATGAACGTGGAAACAGCATGGTCAACCTGGGAGCCCATCGGCGTCATGCCGGCCATGTTCTTCGGGCTGTTGTTGTTGGCATGCATGTCCCAGCCCGCGTCGCAGACGGTCACGAATCCGCAACCGGCTTCGACCAATCGACGAGCGAGAAGCATCTGCTTGCCGAGCAGGTTCGACGTCCGGCTCATGTCGTAGAACTTCTGCAAATCTTCCTGCTTGAAGATGGTGCTGGTATCGTACTTCGCGATCGTCTCAGGGCTTTCCTTGGAGATGTCGAACGCCTTGGCGATGCCGCCGAGGATGACGTCATACGCTTGCTGCTGGTAGACGTCGACGTTGTCGAGGGCGTGCGTCTTGTCGATCTGCCGCTTGAAGTTATCGAGTTGATTCAAAAGCGTCTTGCGATCGCCGAAACGAGCTTGGTCGAGTTGCAGGTCGAGATTCTTCTTGAGGTCGCCGCCGCCGCTAGGATCGAACGGGGTGCAGTTGGGGCCGAGGTCGCCGGCGCCGAGCAGCGAGGCCATCGACTTGGTTTCGAAGTTCGACTTGAGCTTCAACCCGGGCGACACGGCTTCGGGGATGACGATGCAGTTATTCGGGATGCCGGACTTTGCGTTGATCGTCCCGGCCACGCGGGAGTAGATCGCCCCCATCGGGGCTTTAATGGCGTTGCCGCCGCCCGCGACCGAGATGTAATTCTGGTGATCGGAGTTGCCCGAGGCGAAGGAGCGGACCACGGCGATCTTGTCGGTCATGGCGCCGAGCTTGGCGAACGTGCCGCCGAAGGTGACGCCGGGGATCTTGGTCTGAACCTCGCCCGTGATGCTGCGGTATTCGACTGGAGCCGTCATCTTGGGGTCGAAGAATTCAATGTGCGAGGGGCCGCCCTGGAGGAACAGAAGCACGACGGCTTTGTCCTTGAACGTCTTCCCGGCCGAGGACGCTTGAGCGCGAGAGGCAAGCAGGCCGGGCAGCGTCAGGCCGCCCATGGCGAGACTACCGACGCGCATGAACTCACGGCGGCTCAATCCCTGGCAATTACGAACGTACTTCGTATCAGTCATCCGGAACATGAGGAACTCCGGCAGGCATGGGCCTAAATGCGGAAACGGGCAGGTAGGAAGGCGGCGGGATCTACAACTATAGTCTAGGCATCGGCAGGCGGACAATAGGCAGATTATCTGTTCCTTCCAGAAAATGTACGTGACATTTCCAAGAATCACCATCAGAATAAACTAATCTCACTGCGAATGGTATCGCTTTCTTCTCTCTTCCCGAGGATTTCCATGGCTGACACTTCGACCGTGCCGACGACCACTCGTCGCGATTTCCTGTCTTTTTCCGCAGCGACGGTGGCAGCTTCCACGCTCGCCATGGGCGGCGTGCATGCCGCGGGCGGCGAAACCCTGAAGATCGGCCTCATCGGCGCGGGCGGCCGGGGAACCGGCGCCGCCATCAACGCCCTCCGAGCCGACCCCAACGTCAAACTCACCGCCATTTGCGATCTTTTCGACGATCGTCTCCAGCTCAGTCTCAAGAGCCTGCTGAAAACCAAGGACATCACCGAGAGGATCGCCGTCACCCCCGAAACGTGCTTCACCGACTTTGACGGCTACAAGAAACTCCTGGCGACTGACGTCGACGTCGTGCTACTTTGCACGTCGCCCGGCTTTCGGCCGCAACATCTGCGGGCAGCCGTCGAGGCCGGCAAGCACGTCTTCTGTGAAAAGCCGGTCGCGGTCGACGCCATGGGTGTGCAATCGGTCATCGAATCCGCCAAAATGGCCGCTTCGAAGAAAAAGAATCTCTGTTCCGGCTTCTGTTACCGGTACGACACCGCCAAACGCGAGACCGTCAAGCGGATCTACGACGGGGCTATCGGCAAGCCGTTGGTTCTTCACAACACCTACAACACCGGCGAGATCTGGCATCGCGGCAGTGACCCCAAGTGGAGCGAGGCCGAGTACCAGATGCGCAACTGGTATTACTACACCTACCTCTCGGGCGATCACATCGTCGAACAGGCGATCCACAACATCGACAAGACCCGCTGGCTGCTGCAAGATGCAGTCCCGATCTCGGCCATCGGCCATGGCGGCCGCCAGCAACGCACCGATCCGAAGTTCGGCCATATCTTCGATCACTTCAGCATCGTGTACGAATTCCCCAACGGTGTGCAGGTGTTCCACGAATGCCGTCAACAAAAGAACTGCGCCAATGGCGTGTTCGATCAAGTCATCGGCACCAACGGCACGGCCGAGCTGATGTCGCATGAGATTCAGGGTCCCAAGGCTTGGGCCTGGGAAGGCAAGCACGACTTCAGCGCCATGTACCAGAACGAACACAACGAGCTCTTCGCCGCCATTCGCAAGGGAACGATCCTGAACGACGGCGAGAACGCCGCCATGAGTACGCTGATGGCCATCATGGGCCGCGTGGTCGCCTACACCGGCAAGAAACTGACGTGGAAGCAGATGCTGGAATCGAAGGAAAATCTGATGCCCGAGAAGCTCGCCTGGAGCAATATGCCGACCCCCGAGGTCGCGGTGCCGGGCGTGACGAAGTTTGTGTGATGCCTTCTTGATGAAGCCGCGACCCGGAGGGTTTCCGGAGGAGAACAATCCGCTTCGGAAACCCTGCGAGTCGCGGCTAGCGATGAGTCGAAATAAAACGCCAAGAGCGACGAAGTTTGGCTGATTTCGCTGGCCCACTTTCGCTTGGATGCTGTCGGATTCGAGAGAACGATCGGTGGGAGAAGTCGTCGATGTCTCAGATTCCCAGTACCGTTAGTTTGATGTTGTGTGATCAGGTCGTATTTGAAGTAGGCACCCAAAAGCCGTATCTTTTAGGCGTTTTTACCGGTGTGGCAGCAGAGCGGTTTCCGACTATCCCGCAACGGTTCGATATCTTTGCCTCCCTTACTGATGGCCTTGGTCGTGTTACAATAACATTGACGGTCGTTCACTTGGAAACGAATGAGGAGATCTACAACCAGATCATGGACGTAGATTTTCCTGATCCGTTGCAGGTAGTGAATCTGCGATTTCGAGTTCGGCAGCTTATGTATGACGTGCCCGGGAGTTACTTATTTGCCTTGACGGTGGATCAGCAAGAAATTGCCGCGAGGCGAGTGCGAGTTTACCACGCAGGAGAATAAGCATGAATACCCCATTGCCTGAATCAACGACCTGTGGCCTGCCCACTGCAGACGAATTGGCCGGAATTGTTGTGTGCAAAGACGAAGATTCCATGAGGTTGCCGAGCGTCGGTAAAGTCGAAGGGGTAGCGAGGGGTTCGTCGCGTGAACACTCCCTATCGAGCGGCCCGATGACTGACCAATTAGCTGGAATTCCCGTGGCAGCCGATGGTAAAGAGGATCTGACAATCCGCGCGCGGAAGCTAATGAAAAAACAGTGAACCACTGCTCATGCAGAAGTACAATCACCAGTCTCGACTGGATGTTTTTCAGCAACCGCCTCGCTTAACCGCGACCCGAAGTCTTCGGATGTGGAGCTCGTGGGACTGGCGGTTGTCTCATGTGCCCCCCTCCGCAAAACCCTTGTGCGTCGCGGCTTCACGAGACTTTTGTTGGCGTTAGTCGGTTCCACTTCCCCTTCACAACGTCGCAATATATTTCGCGCATAACCTCAAAAAATTACGCAATCTGCGGGGGATTCATTGACGAAACGGGGTGGAACAAGGTATAGAGGAGTAGGGATTTCCGACAGTCGTTTCTTTTCTCTCGCGATTTCATGACCATTTTTTGCTGAAGACGGGTGTGCGATGCGTGGACGCCTGACTCTCATTGAAGGCGAGGCCCGGCCGGAAGTTCTGGAGCTGGCGCCCGACAAGCCCGCTTCGCTCGGCCGTAGCCGTGATAACTCGATTATCATCCCCCTTGATGAGCACACGTCGCGACTGCATGCCAAGATCTCATTCGAGAACGGCCAATGGATGGTCCGCGACTTTGGCCTGAACGGCACCAAGGTCGATAATGAACGGATCGATCAGGTAGCCGAGCTTGACCATGGCATGGAAGTCCGCATCGGCGACGTCCGTTTCCGCTTCACACTTCCGGAGAAAGTCGGCCTCTCGTCGGTTCATAAGATCAGTGCCGATAGGCTCGAAGCGACGAATACGATCCCGCTGTCAACGACCAAACTGCACATGGATGAGCTTTCAACGTTGTGCCAGTTCATGGCGGCGGCTGTTGAAGCGAAAGACCCGCATGAACTCGTCAATCATGGTCTCTTGACGATTCAACACCAGACCGGGGCGTGCCTCGTCGGCTATCTCAGCCTCGATCCGACCGATCCGCTGCCCAAAATGGTTGTTCCCGAAACCGCGACGGTCGACGTCCAACTCAGCAAGCTCCTGACTCGCCGGATTCAACGTGAAGGCAAACCGGTCTGGCTTGGCGGTGATTCTGCCCCAACACGGCCCGCCAGCGAGAGCCTGACCCCGTTTAGCGATGCCCTCTGCCTGCCTCTTCGGGCGGCTGGCGAGGCGCTCGGCGCCGTTCACGTCTACAAAAGCAGCAGCGCCTTCGCGGACAAAGATGTGCGATTCTGCGAGGCACTGGCGGGCTACTTGGCCCACGGCCTGCATGTGCTGAAGGAACGCCGTAAACTTGAAGCCGAGAACACCCGGTTGCGGTCGCACCTCTCCGCATCTGATGATCTACTCGGCGACAGCCCGGCCATGGTGAATTTGCGTTCCCGCATTACCCGGGCGGCTACCCAATCGTTCACGGTTCTTATTCAGGGAGAATGCGGCACCGGCAAGGAACTGGTCGCCCTCGCCCTGCATCGCCGAAGTCCTCGCAATAATGGGCCGTTCGTCGTCGTCAACTGCGCCGCCATCCCGTCGTCGTTGATGGAAGCGGAACTCTTTGGTTATCGCCGTGGGGCGTTCTCCGGGGCCGAGCGTGATCATCCCGGCCTGTTCCAACAAGCGGACGAGGGGATTCTGTTCCTTGACGAAGTGGGCGAACTCTCGCCCGATTGCCAGGCAAAATTGTTGCGGGTGATCGAAGGCAAGGCCTTCCGGCCGATCGGCGCCACCTCGGACATCAAAACGGACGTGCGCATCATCGCGGCCACGAACCGCACCCTGGAAGCCGAAGTGAAAGCCGGCCGTTTTCGCCAGGACCTCTACTTCCGTTTGAAGGTTATCGAGATCGATGTGCCGCCGTTGCGCGATCGGCCCGAGGACATCCCCTATCTCGTTCAGTACTTCCTCGACAAGTTAGCCGTCGAATGTCGGCGAACGGTGCATCTGACGCCCGCGGCACTCAAGGTCCTCCAGCAACATGGTTGGCCCGGCAACGTCCGTCAGCTTCGTGCCCTGCTCGAAAGCACCGTGGCCATGAGCGATGTCGACACGATCGATGCCGACGGCGTCAAACGCATGTTATCTCCGCACACGATCACTGATGCGCCGCCGAGTTTGAATTGGGAAGAACTGGAACACTGGGCGGTCGAGAAGGCGCTGAAACAGACGGGCGGAGTGGTCAGCCAGGCGGCCACCGTGCTGGGCATGTCACGGGATACGCTTCATTCCAAGATCAAGAAGTTCGGCATCAATCGGGACGAGTGAGCCTGCGTTCAATGCAGCGACGACCGCATGGGAATGATCTTCGGCCGCGGAACCACGTGGCCGACGACCGCGCCATGGCGATGCCGCAACTGCGAGAAGTTGAGACGAAGGAAGCCGTGCAGTCGGGAATCTGCACCGCCATTCAGGTAATCCCGGGCCATCGCGGTCATCTCTTGGTCATATCTCTTCTGGCTTGACGTATGGATCGAACAGCGGCCCTCATGCCGGCGTAGATCGCCGTCGAATAACGGGCTGATGTGGAACAATTCGTGGAAGATCGTCACGAACTTATCGTCAAAGTCGCGGTTCAGAAACCGGGGCAAACAGAACGTGACGACGTAAAGAATTTCTCGATGGTCGTGGAAGAACCGTTGGACCTGGAAGGGCACGCCCCGATGTTGGCGGATGAGGTCGCCGTCATGAAATCGCAACGGCGTCACGCGAGCCTGCAAACCGTGAATGCGATGATTGCGGGACTGAGTGAAGGCGAAGAAGATGCGAGAGACATCGAGATGGCGCAACGGTTCAAAGCGGGCGGCGATGTCAGCCACGAGTAGTTTGACATGCTCCGAGAAATGGAACGGTTCACCGGGCAAGCCGGTGTCGATCCAGGGGGGGGCTTCGAGTCCCGCCGTCGCATGCCGATGCGGGGCTTCGACTTCGACGAGCGGCAGCGGTTGAGTCTGCGCATCCCAGCGCAACTCAAGCGGCGGAATGGTGTAATGCGACCGGACGACCCGGCGAGCAATCGTCATGAGATCCTTCTCCTACCATGTCGATGGAATCAACCACGACAATGCTAGGGTTCCTCGCTTACCTGGTCAATCGGAACCGGCAGAGAAATTGGATACTTCGGAAAAATCGTTCAACTCCGATTGTGGTCCCAGCCGATAATTCGAGCGGGGAAATAGTTTCAGTACGGCCGGAGTGCCAGGATCATGCGTTCACGAATTCGAATGCGTCAGGGATGGATCGCGGGGATGGGGCTTGCCCTCTCTCTGCTCACCGGCTGTCAGACCTGGATGGGCGGCATGACGCTGCCTTCAGGTCATTATCTGGAGCATCTGCCCCAGTACTTCCCCCAGGAACCGGACTTCCCCCTCCCGAGGGAATTGGGATATCAGGAGGAAACTGCCGGTCTGTTGGTTCCGATTGATCGGGCGGCCATCGGCAACGGGCCGAACCCGGTCCCGCCGATCGGACCAGGGCCAGGACCCGGCCTGAGGTATTGACGGAAAGGGATTTCCGTAGCGAACACCGCGAGCCGGGGTGACAAGGATGTCGCCCCGACTCGCGGTGTTTTTGCGCGTGGGGGTTGCCGCGGATTCAATCGCAAACTTAGAATGTCGTTGGTGACATGTGGCAGATAAGTGAGTTCGACGATGCCGCGCCTATCGCAATTTTATGGAATCACTATTTCGATCTACTACCGTGATCACGCACCCCCGCATTTCCACGCCAACTATGGTGAACACGAGGCAGTTTTCGAGATCGATACCGGAACAGTGATAGCTGGTCAGCTTCCCCGTCGAGCACGGAAGCTGGTCGAGGATTGGTTGACGACACGCAGGCACGAGTTACAAAGAAATTGGGCACTGTCGGTGGCCAGTCAGCCACTCCTGCCCATCGAGCCCTTGGAATAGGGAGACGATCGATGATCTTACGCGTTCTAACGGCCGAAGTAATTGGTCCGCATCATCTTCGGCTCGCTTTCAATGACGGCACGCAAGGTATTGTTGACGTGATTTCGTTGTTAAGCGGGCCGATATTCGAACCCCTGCGTGACCCAACGTATTTTGCTAAAGCATGGCTGGATCCAATCTGCGGTACTGTTTCATGGCCTAACGGAGCGGACTTCGCTCCCGAGGCGTTGCATGCCCTGAGCGAAGCGAGTGTCGCCGTCGCTTAGCCCTTGATCGCGTTCAAAAGTGTGTCGACTCCTCATCTATTGATGGGAGCCCGCTCAAATCATGTCCAGCAGCCGTTTGGTGGCTTGGGCCCGGTTGCACTCAACACAGACTCCTCGGACGATCAGCGTGTGGCCGGAGAAGTGGAACTGATTGTCTTCACAAATCTCGCGAATGGCCTGTTCAATAGCCGGGTGCTGAAATTCGATCAGGCGCTTGCAACGCTCGCAGACGAGATGTTCGTGCTGCGGGTAACCATAATCGTGATCGTAATAAGTGTCGCTTCCCAGTTCGAGCTTGCGAAGCAAGCCGGCATCGACCAGTTTCGTGAGTGTCCGGTACACGGTCGCCCGGCTGACGTTCCGATTGGCCGACTGTAAGTCGCGGATCAACTGTTCCGTTGTAAAGTGATGATGCTGGGCGAAGATGTGCTGCACCAGTTCCCGCTGCTGGCCGGTGAATCGCTGGGTGCGAGGCCGGCTGGCGAGATACTCCCGGAATTTCTCTTCCGGAGATTGCGATACTTGAACTGAAGGTAACGACAAGGAATTCTCCCTTTGGGTAGCTCGAATGAGCGTTCCTGTCATCATTATAGGGAGAAACACGAAGGGGTTGCTAGGGACGACGTTCCTGGCAACCCCATGGATTTCAAGAAAGGCACTTAGTCGCCGTCAACTTGGTCGAGCATTCGTTCCAGTGCCAATTCGAGTTTCGCCGGCGTATCGTAATCGCCCGCGTGAATCGCTTGACGAACCTGGGCAACCAGCTCCTGCCGGATGCCGGACGAGCGCTCGCGACCACTTAAGGGCAGTGGTCGTGCGGCTGAAGTGGTTCCAGGCTTCTGCCGGCGTGACCAGCGGACAGTACGCGGCATGCGATGAGCTCCCAGGGGTGCGTGATGATGAGTTAACTTGATCTTCTTCCAGTCTAATTGGTTCATAGGAAGAAGCAACCCAAGTTGACCCTGCGACAGGCGAGAAAACCAGCAATCTCGTCGAGACGGTCCCATTATTCGGCCAATTCCACCTGAGGGTTTCGAAAGCCGGCTGTTTATCATGAACTGCCGGCTGGAAAGCCGATGATTGCGGCGACTTGCGATGACTGTTCATTCGCACACCAGCAACCTTGCTATTCTTCATATCGACGAATGCCGTTCGTCGCTTGCAGGAAATCAATCGCGAAAAGCGCGGAGAAAGCTCAGAAGCGTTCCGGCGGAACGGGTTCGCCCGACGCGCCTATCACAACGGCCGATTCAACAACGCGGATGGAGCCTTTCGAGCTCATCGAAGCAGACAAACCGGAGAAAGAGGCCATGCCTGAAGCACGGCGCGGCCATCGATCTTGTGTCAACGAATTCAACAATTTGATTCATGCTCCGCGACCACGCGCTGCCGCCGGCGGGCGCTGACAACGCGTTGGCGGGTCTCGCTTAAAAGTTCCACTGCCGTGAGTCGGCGATCCTCATGGGTTCCCCACCGATGAAGGCAACGACGTCACGTCCGGATGTTCCCGACTATTGGCTTTGGCTTGGCTGTTCGCCAGCGCTAGTTGCTGAATGCCCCACTGCAGGTCAAGTTGGGAATGTTGCTTGATCCGTTGCGGTAGGCGAACGGTAAAAGTGCTGCCCCGGCCGAGTTCGCTCTTCAGCGACACGTCGCCATCCAGAAGCTTGCAGAGTTCACGGACAATTGACAGACCCAGGCCCGTACCTTCGTGTTCGCGTGTCAATGGGTTGCCCGACTGCCGGAATTTCTCAAAGACGGCTTCCTGATCTTCGGGGGCGATACCGACCCCCGTGTCCGTCACCGTCAGCAGGATGTCGTTGCCATCCGCCTGAGCCTTCAGAAGCACCCGGCCGCCCTCGGGAGTGAACTTGATGGCGTTCGAGAGCAAGTTCGACAGAATCTGCCGCAACTTGGCCGCGTCCTGATCAACGAGCGGTAAAGCGGAGTCGTACTGGGTTCGCAAGTCGAGGTTCTTTTTCTCGGCCTGCGGGCGCAGCATGGTGATCTGGCTTTCGCAGAATTCCGGGATCGATAGCTCTTCGGGGCGGACCTCCATCTTGCCGGCCTCGATTTTCGCGAGGTCGAGAATGTCGTTAATGAGGCTGAGGAGTTGCTGACCGCTCCCCTTGATGTTTGCCACCCAGCGGGCTTGCTTCTCGTTCAACTGGCCGCCCGAGGCCATGAGCACGTCGCTGAAGCCGAGAATGCTGTGCAGGGGGGTGCGCAGTTCGTGGCTCATCGTCGCCAGGAAATCGCTTTTCAGGCGGTTCGATTCGTAGAGCGACATATTCGCGTGGGCCAGTTCGTCGACTTTACGGTCCAGGTCGGAGTTGAGCCGTTGGTAGCGATCCTGCATGCTCATCAGGTTGCGCAACATGCGGTTGAACGCATGGCTGAGGTCTTCGAACTCGTCACCCGTCTGAATCTCGGAGCGGACATTGAGCTGCCCCGCGGCAATGGCGTCACTCACTTCTTTGAGGTGTTTGACCGGCTTGACAATGACGTAACGGATGATGAGATAGCTGCCGGCCATGATGAGGAGAGCAGTTAGCACGGCGGTGGAGAGAAGCAAGGCCCTGTTCAGATGAATGCCGCTTTCGATCGGTTTGGTCGAAAGCCGGACCGCCATCACGCCCATCAGTTGGTTTTCTTGCAAGCCCTCGGGACCGTATTCTTCACGATCCTCTTTCTTCTGGCCATGGCACTCGAGACATGACTCGCTCGCCCGGATGGCGCCGTAGTAGTAGAAGACGCCCTTCGACGATAGAGTGCGTGTCTCCTCGTTCTTCTTGGGGTCTTGAACGAAACGATTGATGATGGCCAGTTCGTCGCTCTCCGGCTTGTTGTCCGGTTTACGAGCCTTTGGTTTTAACAGACGGTATTTGTACTCGTTGACATCCGACCCATCCGGCGCGTCGTTTAGAACCTGAAATTTCTCGAGCGCTTTTTGACTGTTGGCGTTCTCGACGTGAAATCGAGCGACGATCGGCGCGACGAGCAACCGCCCCGTGGTCGCTGTTTGTTCGTAGGCGAGATCTTCCGTCTGACGCGCATAAACCCAAAAGCTGAGCGTGATCAGGACCAGGATGCCGGCTCCGAGCAGGAAACGGCATTTCCGCTCCAGGCTCGTCTCTCCCAACAATCGTTTGAAGGCGCGGTAGGACATTTCGCTCTGTTGTTCGGTGGAGTGCGTCGAGGCTAAATGCTCAACACTCGCTCATCAGCACTCTACACCTTCTGACAGTTTGGGCAATAGTGCGTTGAACGGCCCGCAAGCCGGACACGCTCGATCTTGGTTTGGCAGCGGCGGCACGGTTCACCCGTACGGCCATAGACGCTGAACTCGTTCTGGAATTTCCCCTTCAAACCGGAGCCGCCGACGTAGTTGCGGATCGACGATCCCCGATACTTGATCGCCCGCGTCAACACCCGGACGATGGCCCGGCGAATCAGCTCCGCTTCACCCGAGGAAAGATCGCTCCCCAGGCGATGGGGATTGATCCGGGCCGCGAACAGCGATTCATCCGCGTAGATGTTGCCGACCCCGGCGACGACGCTCTGATCGAGCAGGACTGCTTTCACGCAACGGTCGGTCCGGGACAAGGACTGGCGGAACGCAAGGGCCGTCAGGTCGAACGGTTCCGGTCCAAGATCTTCGGCATGTGCCGAGTTCCAGGCCGTCTCGTCGTCATGATAGGTAGCTGACCCGAATCGGCGGATGTCCCGAAAACGCAATTGCTCGGCCCCGGCATCGAGATCGCAGACCAGATGGACGTGATTCTCCAGCGGCGTCGCGCACGGCGTTACGGTCAATTGGCCGGTCATCCCCAGATGCACGACGAAGAGGCCCTGGGGTTGCAGATCGATCAAGATCCATTTGCCCCGGCGGCGGATCGCATCAATGCGGCTGCCGATCAAACGAGGCTCCCAGGCGTTCGACCATTTCGTCCGCAGTTGGTGCTTGCTTCGGCGGATAGCGGCAAGCCGCTTGCCGATCAACATTGGCCTGAGATCGCGGACGACGGTCTCGACTTCCGGTAGTTCCGGCATGGGGTTTTCTCGTGAATGATGTGCCGCGATTATACCATGAGGCCGGGGAGAACCGAGTAGAGGAATGTCTTGTGAATTTGAAGTCGAGAGCCACTCGCGTTTCTATTTCGGTTCGGATATAATCGTTCCAACGGATTCCATACACGGGAAACGAGTGCAATTGCGATGACTCCGAATACTACCAAGAGACCGATCGAATACCCCGAGGACGACGGCGAACCCATGGCCGACAATACCTTTCAGTACGACTGGATCGTCCGGATCGAAGGCAATCTGGACATCCTTTTTCACTCGGATCCGAATGTGTTCGTGGCCGGCAATCTGCTCTGGTATCCCATCGAGGGCGACAACAAGACTCGCGTGGCGCCGGATGCGCTGGTTGTCTTAGGCCGGCCCAAGGGACGCCGTGGATCCTACCGGCAATGGGACGAAGGCGGGATCGGCCCTCAGGTGATCTTTGAAGTGCTGTCGCCAGGCAATCGTCCAGGCGAGATGACTCGCAAGTTCCAATTCTATGAGCGCTTCGGTGTCGAAGAATATTATCTATACGACCCGGACAACAATCTACTCGACGGCTGGCTCCGGGATGGCGATCGCTTGCTGCCGATCTCTTCCATGAATAACTGGATCAGCCCACGCCTGGGGATCCGCTTCGAGCTTCAACCTGACGACCTGATCATCTACCGCCCGAACGGCGAGCCATTTTATACGATGCTCGAACTGTTCCAGCAACGAGACGAAGCACGCAGCCAGATTGACGAAGCGCGAGTGGCGGTCGCTGAGGAAAAACAACGGGCTGAAGAAGATCGTCTGGCACGGATTCAGGCACAGAAGCGTGCCGACGCGGCGCAGCAGAAAGCCGACGCGGCCCAGCAGAAAGCCGACGCGGCCCAGCAGAAAGCGGAGTCGCTTGCCGCCAAGTTGCGTGCCCTGGGCGTCGATCCGGATTCGCCTTGAAGATCACGCATTCCAAAACGATCTTTCATGAACTAGACATGGAGGATCGATATGAATACAAGCACGTAATGCCTGTTCGTCTAGGAGAGCGCATGCTTCCATCGTTTCCCGATCGTCCCACCCCTTTAGCCGCGATGCTCGATCGGTCTTGCCCGGTTGCGTGTGCAGTTTGTGGCGGTGTCATGATCGAGACTCGCACGAGCCGGCGTTGTGTTCGCTGCCGCTGGGAACAGTGTGAAGCGTGCGACGGGTCGCCTTCAGACGAACCGGATCTCATGGATTCGGAAAAAACACTTCGCTAGAATCAGGTCGATTCTCCCTCTCGCGAAAGGAATCCGCCAATGTCGACAAGAGAACTGCCTCCTCACATTCAGATCCTGCAGATGGGCACCAGTTACTGGGTGTCGCAATCGATCTTCGCGGCCGCCAAGTTGGGTCTGGCGGATCTTGTCGTGAAGGGTCCCCGGAGTGCGGAAGAACTGGCCGCTGACACGCAGACGCACGCTCCATCCCTGTACCGTTTGATGCGGGCTCTCGCAAGCCTCGGCATCTTCGCCGAAGACGAGCAGCATCGCTTCGGCATGACGCCGCTCGCGGAGTGCCTGCTGACGGGACCGAACACGCAACGGGCGATGTGCATCATGGCCGGCGAGGAGCACTACGCCGCCTGGGGTGAGATTCTTTACAGTCTGCGGACCGGTAAGGTCGGGTTCGACCATGTCTACAAGAAGCCGATCTTCGAATACCTGGCGGAACATCAGGAGCAAGCTGCGATTTTCGATCAGGCCATGACGAGCATCCATGGCGTGGAAACGCAGGCCATGATCGATGCCTACGACTTTGCGGGCATCAGCACGCTGGTCGATACCGGCGGCGGCAATGGCACCGTCATCAAGGCTGTGCTTGCCAAGTATCCCGCCATGCAAGGGATCTTATTCGATCTGGGTCACGTGCTGGAACGAGCTGGGCCTGAATTGACTCGCTCCGGACTCGGCTCACGTTGCCAGACGATCGCGGGGAGTTTCTTTGAATCGGTCCCGCCGGGGGGCGACGCCTATCTCATGCGACACATCATCCATGATTGGACGGATGAGCAGTGTCACGTGATTCTGCAGAACTGCCGTCGGGTGATGAAGTCAGGCAATCGCCTTTTGGTGGTTGAGATGGTAATCCCGCCTGGGAACTCGCCGCACTGGGGAAAGCTGCTCGACCTCAACATGATGATGTTGCCCGGCGGCAAGGAGCGGACAGAAGTGGAGTATCGAGATCTGTTTCAGCGTGCCGGTTTCCGATTGACGCGCGTAGTCCCGACGAGGATGGAGCTCTGTATCGTTGAAGGAGTGCCGATTTGAGCGATTCTACCGAAGAAAACGCTTTTACCGATTGAATCGATCGTGTAAGATAAAGAAAGTTACGACAACCTGACGTTACGGTACCCTGGCAATGAAGTCCCCCTCGGATTTGCCCTGGTGGAGACCGCTGCCAACCCCTGTCCTATGGGGCGTAGTGGTTTCCTGGATTCCGTTGTCTGTCCCGGTGATGGCCGGCATGGCGTGCGGCTTGGTCGCCTACGCTGGCCTCAAACTCGCCTGGGACAGCCCCGACGGCATCAATACGGTCTAGATGCACGCTCGTGCAGAATAGCCAGGCCGAATCTGCGCGCCTACATTAGCAATCGCATGATCGATATCGAGTGAGGCCACATCCAGCGGAAGATCATGTAGACTGCGAACGCGATCACAAAGTAGAAGGTCACTCGCGAAAGCGGACCGGAATGCAAACGGTATTCGTTAGCATCGAATGCTTTGTTGCACAGCCCATTCATGCAGCCGACTTCACGATCGAGCAGTTTGGGCACGACTTGCTGGATGCGCCGGCAGTTTGGGCATTTGGTGAAGGCCATCAGCCGCCCCTTTCGCGGTCAATCGAACAGTGGCACGGGCGAACGTCAAAAGATATGATCACCCTCAAATAGAGTTCTTTTTTCGAGCAAAAGCAAATCAGTTGGGTGATTTTCCAGTGGAAATTTAAAATTTAGAGCGTCACTACATGACGCGGAGGCTCGTTAATCGAACCTGAACTAGTAGCGATAAAACCAGCGGTGTTGAAATGGGTTGGGCACGAAGCCAGTTCAGTTGTCGATACGCTCGGTTTTTTTTCACCTGAGGAAGCCGGCATCCGCTATGCTCGTCGTTGGGGCCGAATGTGCGTTCCCGGAGCCGGGAGCGGGCCGACATCGAAACCCTTGTTCGGGATGCCGTCATTATGTCCTTCCAATTTCTTTCTCGACGTCTCGCGGCCGCTCTTGTCGCGGTCGTTCTACTGAGTGCATCCCACGCCCGGGCGCTCACGAACGATGAACTTGCCGCCCAGACCCTCAAAATCCTCAAAGCACAATGTTCTCGCTGTCATCCCGGTCAGGGGGGCGGCTCTCTCGACGTGTTCAAACACGAGACACTGATTGCCGAGCGGGGCAAGAAAAAGCCGTTCATCGTGCCCGGCAAGCCCGATGAATCGTATCTACTCGAACGGGTGATGAAGGGCTCGATGCCGCCGGAAGACGAGACGCCGCTGACGACCGACGCGGACAAGGCAATCCTCAAGAAATGGATCGAAGCCGGGGCGCCGCCTTTCCAAATCGAACTCGACAAGCGCCCGCCCGTCGATCGCAAAGTCGTGATGGAATCGATCTTCAAAAAGCTCAGCACGCAGGATCGCGATAACGCCAAATTCTTCCGCTTCTTTTCGCTGGCGAACTTGCACAACAACCCGATGGTGACAGCGACGGAGTTGCGGCTCTACCGGGCCGCCCTCTCGAAGGCGATCAATAGTCTCTCCATGAAAAGGCGGATCATCATCCCGGAATCGATCGACCTCCAGCAGACCGTCTTCGCCATCGACACGCGAGAACTCGGCTGGGACGAAAACGACTTGTGGCGTGAAGTGATGAAGGCTTACCCTTATGCTTTCAGCAACGCTGACGGCAACGACGACACTCTTCGCGAACTCGAGAAGGACATCTCGCGCCTGCTCCCCGATGTCAAGATCCCGGTGGTCCGTGTCGACTGGTTCGTGAGCACCGCGACCCGTCCGCCGCTCTACCACACGATGCTCGGCATCCCCAAGACCGCCACCGAACTCGAGAAGACGCTGAGTGTCAATGTTGAACAGAACTTGCTGAGCGACACGGTAGCCCGGGCCGGCTTCTCGAAGAGCGGCGTCTCCCAGCAGAACCGCCTCGTCGAACGGCACGAATCGAGTTTCGGGGCTTACTGGAAGAGTTATGACTTCAAGCCGAACAAACCGAAGACGGTGCTGACGCAGTTCCCGCTTGGGCCTGTTTTCAAGGGAAACCCACACGAGGCCCTGGCCTTCGACCATGACGGCGGCGAAATCGTCTTCGCTCTGCCCAATCATCTGCAAGGCTACATGCTCGTCAACAACAAGGATGAGCGGATTGACGAAGGACCGGTCGAGATCGTTAACGATCGCAAGAAAGTCTCGGGCACGCCGGTCATCGTCAACGGCGTCTCGTGCATGGCCTGCCACAAGGACGGTATGATCACTTTTAAGGACGAAATCCGCGACGGCAATGGTCTGGCCGGCGACGCCCTCTTGAAGGTGAAGAAGACCTATCCCGAGGACAAGGTGATGCAGAAACTGGTCAAGGATGATCAGGAACAATTCCTCTCCGCCCTGGAACGAGCGACCGGCCCGTTCCTGAAAGTCGGCCCCGATAAAGACAAGCCGATCGACAAATTCGACGAGCCGATCGGCGAACTCGCGCAACGGCACCGCTTAAAGCCGGTCGACCTGGCCAGCGCCGCGATCGAACTCGACATGGCGCCCGAGAAACTTAAACTGCTGATCGAGAACAATCGCGAATTGCGGGAACTCGGCCTGGCGATCCTGCTGGGACCCGGCGGTTCCATCCAGCGACACGACTGGGAACGAGCCGGCCGCACGAGCCTGATGCAACTGGTGGGTGAGAAACTCGAACATGGCACGCCCGTGCGGGTAATCAAGTAAATTCCGTACCGAGAAGCGTCAGCGCGAGTCGCTGACGCTTTCGGCTTTTCATCAAAAAACTTTTCCCCAGAACGAACGAGCTTCCGCTGAATTCGTAGAGGTCAAACCTAACTCAAATCAAAGAAACTGAAAGACGAGGGCCTTACGATGAGAACGCTACACCGCATCCTGATGACTGCCTGCCTCTGCCTGATCGGCTTTGCGGGCATGGCGAACCGGGCCGACGCCCAGGTGAAGACCCTTAAGGAAGAGATCACCGGAATCGCCAAGGAAATCCAGAAGACCCTGGAAGACGAGAAGCAGGACTCGATCGCCATCGGCGATTTCTCGGGGCCGACCAGCATCCCGACGAACTTCGGCCCGGCCATTCAGAAGGCCCTGTCCGACGAACTGCTCGCCCTCAAGATCAATATCAACAAGAAGGCTTCGCTTTCCGTCAAGGGCGACTACTTCCGCGGCGACGACCCCAAGAACTTTGACCAGCGAGTGGTCGTCAACATGGCCTTCCGCGTTCATGCCGCCAACGGCAAGGTCAAGGCGGAGTTCTCGGCCGAGATCAAGAACAACATCGAGATCGCCAAGATGCTCGGCGTCACGCTGAATTTCCCCAAGAAGGGCGACGACGAAGTTCGCAACGAAGAGATCAAGAAAACGCTCGACAACCCGACAGTTCACTTCGAGGGATCCAAGGTAAAGGTCTCCCGGAACGGTGAATTCGCGGCTGAGATCCTCGTCAAAAACTCGCCCGCCGCCAAGGCGTTTCCCCGCCAGATGAAGGAAGTCGAAGGCCAGGCCTTTGTGCCACTCGATGTGAAGGAGATCTACCAGATTAAACTGATTAACCCGACCAACTTCGAAGTCGCGGTCGCGGTCAACATCGACGGGTTGGATGTCTTCACCTTCAGCCAGATCAAGGACCCGGCCACGGGACGGCCAAAGTACAGCCACTTCATCATCCCGGCCGGTACGGACCTGATCGTCTACGGTTGGCACAAGACGAACGAGGTGGCCGATTCCTTTCTGGTCACCGAATACGGCCAGGGCGCCGCGAGCCAGGCACAGATCGCTTCGGGCAAAGTCGGTGTGATCACACTCACCTATCGCTCTTCGGGCGTCGTGCCCGACGACCTGCCGCAGGACGATGGCTCGAAGAACGCCAAGATCCTCGAAACCGGCTTCGGGCCGCCGAGCAAGACGAACCTGAAGGAATTCGAACGCAAGACCGGCAAGGTGCGCGAGATCATCACGATCCGCTACAATCGCTGAACATCATTGAAGGAGAAAGAACCCTCGGTCAATCGAGGGTTCTTTCGCGTCCTGTTTGGAATCATACAAAGATCAATCAACATGTGGATCGAACAATACTATTCCCTCGGACCAGTCTCACTTCAAGTCGCCTCGGGTCCCAGGAATGGACCGCCGCTGGTGTTGTTTCATGGGGTCAGCCGTCGCTGGCAGGATTTTGGACTGTTCTTGCCGACACTGAGTTCTCGCTGGCAGGTATTTGCAGTTGACCATCGCGGCCATGGCAAGTCGAGCCGGGCTGATTCGTATCTCGCCACCGACTACATCGCCGACGCTGCGGCTTTTGTCAAGCATCTGGAACAACCGCCGATCTTGATCGGTCATTCGCTCGGGGCCCTGACGGCGATCGGAGTCGCGGCGGCGATTCCGCAAAAGATCCGCGGGGTGATTCTCGAAGATCCGCCCTCGGCGGGATTTCTAGCCCGAATCGACGAAGGCCCCTACGGCATGCAGTTTCGCGCCATGCGCGACTTGGCGGGCGGCACGCGATCAACTTCAGATGTCACGCGCGCCCTGGCAGCCATCCCGCTTCCGGACGGCAGCACGCTCGGCGATTGGCGCGATGCCGCCGCGTTGCGGTTTCACGCGCGGTGTCTTAACGATCTTGATCCGCAAGTATTGACGCCGGTGATCGAGAAACGCTGGCTCGACGGCTTCGACCCAATCGTCGCCGCCGCGAAGGTTCAGTGTCCCGCCTTACTTCTCATCGCCGACCCCGCCGCCGGCGGCATGTTGCCCTCGACTGATGCCAACGCCCTGGCGTCCGCACTCGTCGATGGCTACCGGATCGATTTCCGGGGCGTGGGCCATCTGATCCACGGAATGAAGCCCGACCTCTTCATCCAGCCTGTCATGAACTTCCTCGATTCGTTTTGAGACAACCGCCATGAAAGTCGCGACCGGTGTCACCCTGATCTTGAACGGCCAACTCGTTGACGGCACAGGCAGTCCGCCGTTGAAGGATGCCGCCGTCTTGATTCGCGACGGCCACATCGCCTACGCCGGCCCCGCGCGGGAAGCCCCCAAGGTCGGCCCCGAAGCCGCCCGCATCGACGCCCGCGGCGGCACCATCATGCCCGGCCTCGTCGAGGCTCACTTTCATCCCACCTACTTTAACGTGGCGGCGCTCGAAGATCTCGACATCAAGTATCCCGTCGAGTACGTCACGCTGCTGGCCGCCGCCAACGCCAAGCTCGCCCTCGAGTGTGGCTACACGGCGGCCCGAAGCGGCGGCAGCCTCTTCAACATCGACGTCTGGCTGAAGAAGGCGATCGAGGCCGGCATCACGCCCGGTCCACGACTGGTAAGCAGCGGCCGGGAGATCTGCGGCGTCGGCGGCCTGATGGACTGGAACCCCGACTTCCGCCGCATCGGCATGGACGGCCTGGTGTTGCTGGTGAACGGACCTGACGAGGCGCGAGCCGCGGTCCGCAAGTTGGTGAAAGACGGCGTCGAGTGGGTGAAGACTTATCCGACCGGCGACGCGGCGGCCCCGGATGCCAACGATCACCACACGTTGTGCATGACCTTCGACGAGATGAACGCCGTCGTCGCGACCGCCCACAATCATCGGTTGAAAGTGACGGGCCACTGCCGGGCGACTGAGGGGATCAAGAACGCGCTGCGTGCCGGGTATGATGCCATCGAGCACGGCACGTTCATGGATCAGGAAGCCCTCGATCTGCTCCTGGCGCGTGATGTACCGTGCGTACCCGCCTTGTATTTTGAACAGGCCAGCATCGAGCGCGGCCCCGAGTTCGGCATGTCGCAACGGGTGATCGACGGCCACAAGGAGACACTCGAAGCCGGCGCGGAGAGTGCCCGCATGATCCTGAAAGCAGGCGGCCGGCTCGGCATGGGCGGCGACTACGGCTTCGCCTGGAACCCCCACGGCGACTACGCCCGCGAACTCACCTTCTTCGTCCGCCACGTCGGCCTCGATCCGCTAACGGTGCTGAAGTGCGCGACCAAGACCGGCGCGGAGATCCTGGGGCGCGGGGACGAACTAGGCACTCTGCAAGCCGGCAAACTGGCTGACATTCTGGTTGTTGATGGCGACGTTGTCGCGGACATCTCGCTGCTGGAAGATCGCCGGAACTTCGTGGCCGTGATGCAGGGCGGGATCGTCAAATCGTCGCGAAGCTAGCTCACAGAGAGGATTGACCGTGCGAATACTATTTGCCCTACTGCTTCTGACAGGCGCTGCGAGTGCCGCCGATCCCCCGAAGCGTGACTGGGAACCCGTCGAACTCGTCGGCGAGGCGACCGAGTACTGGTTCAATCGCAACTGGCGTTCATACTACTGGCGTGAAGACTTTACCTTCCTGCTCAAGGAAGTCGGCACGGGCAAGACCTGGCGGATCATCTCGCGCGAGCCGACGCCGAACTACGGTTACCGCATGGGCACGACTTACATCGGTCTGGAAGTAGACTGGATGAAAAAGCCGCGCGTCAAGGTCGTTGGCGTCAAGGCGATCGATCGACAACCGCCCGATTTTTACGACTTCAAACTCGACGAGCCCAACCTGGCCACGGCGTTCATCGTGTTCGTCGAAACGGAACCGAAGGTCTGGAAAGAGTTCTTCGTCAACAACTGGTTCCACAAGTGGGGCGACAAGACCGACAAGGCGATCCACGCCTTCTACGCCGATAAGAAATCGCCCTACGACATGTACGGTTTCGTCAACGGCCAGTCGGCCCCGTTCGATTCGAAATCGCTCGAGATCCTCGACAAGAACAAGGACCTTTCCCCATCAACATTTCACGGCCGGGTCAAGACCGCCAAGAACACGACCTTCGGCTACGAGATCGAATTGATCGACCTCATCGGCAAGAACAAAAAATCCGGCGGCCACGTGGTGCTGTTCGGCAACGCCATGACGATCCCACTACTTGATGGCCGCAAGCCAGAGAAGAAATAACCCATGCGAACGATTTTCCTGAGTATTCTGCTGACCGCACCCGCTCTGGCCGAGCCCCGTTTCACGGACGTTACCAAAGACAGCGGCCTGAAGATTGCCGACAACACGGGCGTTGGCGGCACGAATCCGCATGCTGTCGCTGTCGAGGACTTCAATGGCGACGGCCTACATGACGTCATCATCCTAACCTTCGGCAAGCCGCACATCTACTACTTCCGCAACCTCGGCAACCTGAAGTTTCGCGACGTTACCAAGGATTCTGGCCTGGAGAGCTTCGAAGGCGACGGCACCGGCGCCGCCATTGCCGACTTCGATCGCGATGGTCATCTCGACGTCTACCTGACGTCGCTGCGCAAGGGCGCCAGCCGGCTCTTTAAGGGCAAGGGCGATGGGACCTTTGAGGACATCAGCGAGAAGGCGGGCGTACTCGTGAAAGGGTCGGCTCGCTCCGCTGCCTGGAACGATGTCGACGGCGACGGCCGGCCTGATCTCTATGTCACCCGGCCAGACGGGGCCAATCTTCTTTTTCGCAACAAGGGCGATGGCACGTTCGTCGACATCGCGACGGAAGCCGGCGTCGAACTGGCCGACCGTCACAGTCTCGGCTGCGCCTTCGGCGATGTGGACGGCGACGGGCTCGACGATCTGTTTGTCACCAACTACAAGTCGCAGGTAAGCACCCTGTTCAAGAGTCTCGGCAACGGCAAGTTCAAGGACATCACCGAGGAAGCCGGCCTGGGCCGCAAGGCCTCGTCGGTCGGCTGTGTGATGGCAGACGTCTTCAACCGCGGCCGGCTCGACCTCTACGTCTCAACCGACTCGTGGCTCTCGGGTGCTAACTCCACCGAAGCGCAGCTACTCAAGATGAAACACACGGTCGAGCCGAACCTGCTCTACACGAACGACGGTCGCGGAAAGTTCGCCACGGTTGTCGATCCGATTCTGGAATCGAAGACGCTCGGCCACGACCTCGTGATCGAAGATTTCGATCACGATGGACTGCCAGACATTTATGTCGGCGTCGATGCCGAGAGCGGCAACAAGTGGGCCGCTACTAAGGGCGGCAACCCGCTCTGGACTCGAACAGACGGCAAGACCTGGAGCGAAGTCGGCAAGGAGTGGGGCGTCAAGCACGAAGCCAACTGCGTCTGCGTGCCGGCCGTCGATTTCGACAACGACGGCGATCTCGATCTCCTGCTCATCAACTTCTACTCGCAACCCATTCTCTACCGCAATGAGACCAACGACAAGAACTGGCTGCGCATCAAGGCCGTCGGCAGAAAGAGCAGCAAGGACGGAATTGGCGCGAAAGTGGAGATCTATGATGTGAAGCTCGCCGGCTTCCGCCAGATTCACGCGGGCGCCGGCTACTGCCGCTGTTCGCCGCTGGAGGCGCACTTCGGCCTCGGGAAGACACCGGCGGCGGGTTACCGGGTCGTGGTCACTTTTCCCGCGAGTCGCAAGACAGTCGTCCTTGAAACAATCAAACCCGGCCAGCGGCTTGTGGTGAAGGAGGAGTAAGCATGAATCTCTCACGTTGCCTCGCCGTCATGATGCTCGCTGGAATTGTTTCATCCGTTAGCGCCGCCGAGAAGCCGGTCCGTACCATGCTCCACGGCGGTTGGAACGCCGAACCGCCGGCGGAAGAGTACTTGCGTTTCGTCGAGCAAGTGAAGCCGGACATTCTGATTATTGGCGTGTTCGATCAACAACTTTACGCGACCGTTTCGCCCACCGGCAAGGCCAAGGCGAAGGATCCCGCCGAGCTTCTGGCGCGTTGGAAAGAAGTCATCGCGCGGCTAAATAAGCAGGGCATTCGCGTGATCGGCCAGATGGAATTGAACGTCGTCAGCGATCGCCAAGCCGACCTGACGGAATCGACGGGCTGGTTCGCCTATTACGACAAGCACTGGGACGAAAAACTCCTCGGCAAGAAGCCGGCACGAACCGCGGCCGACCTGCTGGAGGAACCAGACCTCGATCCGATGCCGCCGAAAAAAGAGAACGCATTGACCACGGCACTCTGCGGTTGCCGGGTGAATCCGAAGTCGCTCAACGCCTGCATCAACAAGCAATCCTGGCGCGAAGTGCAGAAGCGGATGGTGAGGGCGGCCATCAATCTCGGCGTCGACGGCTTCATGACCAATCGCAACTATTTCGGTCACTGCGCTTGTGAGGATTGTCGTAAAGGGTTCCGCAGGTGGCTCAGCGACTATTCCAAGGAGGAACTGAAAACGCGATTCGGCATCGACGATCTCGCCAAGCATCCGCCCGATTGCGTCATCGGCATGCACCGCGACCCGACCACAGTGCCCCCGGAACTCGTGATCGAGAAGCAGCGGTTCATCAAGCACAAGATTAAGGAGTTCTTCGACGAGGTCTACATCGAACACGGCCGTAAGTTGAAGCCCGATCTCTTCGTCTCCCAGTGGAACCACATGGCCAATTTCGATGAACTGCATCTCGACAAGGGCCACCTGCCGCCCTCCACGCGCACGAGCTTCGCCCATGGCGCGGCCGACGAGCGCTGGGGCCTGTCGCCCAAACTTTGGGGCCGCGACGAGAGCCTCATCTGGTACTGCAACTGGGGAACGACGCAGAATACCATTCTCGAAAAGGAATATGCCGGCGACACGGTGCTCTACGGCAAACTTGTTCGGGCCTTGGCGGATGGCAAACCGTACGTCGTCAACAAGTATGATTTCTACCGCCCGCGCAACATGATGGCCGAGGCCGCGGCCATGGGCTACGCGACCAATGCGGTCGGCACGCCCATCCAAGCGGAAGAGGATCGCGAGGTCGTAGCCACGTATTTCGCATTTCTGAAGAAGCACGAAGCATTTCTGCAACCTTCCGAATCTTATGCGGAAGTTGGCCTGGTGTTCCCCCGACGAGCGGTTCATGCGGGCGATGGTTCCCCGCTGGAATATGTCGAAGCCGCCGGTCGAGCGTTGATCAACCGGCACGTTCTTTTCGATATGCTGCCGGACGATCTGCTTGCGACATTGAAGCTCGATAAGTATCGCGCCATCGTTATCTCCGCGCCGGAATATCTGGAGAAGGCGGAACGCGAAGCGATCGCCCGTTACGCCAAGTCAGGCGGCAAGGTGTTGTTGCTCCCAGTTGCGGCCGAGGATCGCACCCGTCCCGGCGCGGCAAGCGAACGCACCCAGCGTTGGCCTGATCGCGAGAAGTTGCTCGGCTTTGACGCGACGATCGTGAAGAACGCCCGCACGAATCGGGCGATCTTCATCAAGGAACTTGATCGCGCCGTCGGCGGCGCGGAACGCTTGAGCGGCCTGGAGGCGCCCTGGACCGTGGAACTTCATGCCTACCGCCAACCGGCGTCGAAACGAATCGTGGTGCATCTGGTCAATTACAATCATGACGAAAAGGCGAAAGGAAAATCGGTCGCAGAACGCGAAAGCCCGATCGCGACTGAGCCGGCTAAACTGCGACTGCACTTGCCCGACCAGTTTAAGGTGAAATCGATTCGTTACTATTCGCCTGAAGTGGAAGCGGAAGCCTTACCCAAGTTTCAACAGAAGGCCCGTGTACTTGAAGTCCAAACGCCGGGGTTTCAGGTTTATGGGTTGTGTGTCGTGGAGGGCGAGTGACCAATGGCCTTCGTTTGCGTCCGTTTCGCGAGCATCCATGATGCGGAATCGAGAGTGTGATATAATTCTTGGAGGAGGAACACCGATGCCGATTCATGATTGGACCCGCTCTTATGCCGGGTTATTTCACGACTTTCATCAAAGTTGGACAATCCGTATCAAAGATGCGCTGAACGCTGGCAGGTTGCCGAAGGGATTGACCGCGCTCGTGGAGCAGAGGACTCTCTGGAAAGAACCGGACGTGCTGGCCATTGATGTTCGCGAACCGGATCGGCGCGGCACAACGCCGACCGGCGGCACGTTGTTGCTTGAACCGCCGGCAACGCGTATTGTCCGCAAATCATCGAGAGAAGCCTATGCGGACAAGGCCAACCGAATCGTCATCAAACGGAATCTTGCTCAAACAATCGCCCTGATCGAGATCGTCTCGCCCGGCAACAAAGACGGGAAGCTCGCTTTTGGCGAGTTCCTGGAAAAGAGCCTCGAATTCATCCGGAAAGGGATTCACCTGCTCGTCATCGATTTGTTCCCGCCCACGAAGCGCGATCCGTTTGGCGTCCATCGGGCGATCTGGGATGAGTTTGAAAATGAAGATGTTGAGTTCACATTCCCTGAAGGAAAAAATTTAATTCTGGCTTCGTACAACGCGGGTCGCGAAAAAGAAGCGTATGTCGAACCCGTTGCTGTCGGCGATTCGCTGCCGGATATGCCTCTCTTCCTGATCGACAATTACTACGTCCAAGTCCCGCTCGAATCGACCTATCAAACAACCTGGTCGGTCCTCCCGGAAGTTTGGCAGAAGTACGTTGAGACCGGCGTACTTCCGAAGGTCGCGGACGAAACCGAGGAGTGATGTGTGTCACGATTCGCCTACTCAATTACGCCTTGACAAGCGGTCGCCGCTTTGACGTAAAGCCGAAGACAGCGCGACGGACCGATTCAGACTCGACTGCCGGGCCTTCCAGACGACCCCCATGCCGCCGCGGGCGATCTCCTCGAGAAGCTCGTAGTCGCCGGAATACTTGAGGCGTACCCCTGCCTCGGGCGAGATCGCCGATGAGGATGAAGGGTCGTGAATGCCCGTGGCCGTGGAATCGATGGTCGATTGACCCGGGAATGCCGCCTTGAGTAGACATTCCGGGCACAGCCCTTGCGGGCCATCGTTGGGCAAGGTTTTGCCACATTGAGCACAGACGCTAGCAGCGGTCATGGGAATTGTCTTTCGTAATGGTTGTTCTCGTCTCCGCCACTACCAAAAGCAACCAATTCGAAAGGTTACAGGGAAAAATCGAGGAAATGAGAAAGTCGCTATTTACAGGGTCTGTCGCACTCAATACACACCGCGAGGCGGGTTAGACACTCGTTAAGTTGCGGCTTCATGGGAACGCCGTTCATGCTTGAGAATTCCATTCAAGCCCCGAGGTGAGGTTTTGCGAACCTCGGGGATGAAGTGCCTATGGGATGAAGTGCCTATGGGATGAAGTGCCTATGGGATGAAGTGCCTATGGGATGAAGTGCCTATGGGATGAAGTGCCTATGGGATGA
>Ga0105048_10002249_pt1 | contig 31204 bp, 36 predicted proteins | sample MAT05_FD_78382 | JGI IMG/M metagenome (GOLD analysis project Ga0105048, IMG submission 78382) | Freshwater microbial communities from Lake Fryxell liftoff mats and glacier meltwater in Antarctica - MAT-05 | ecosystem: Environmental > Aquatic > Freshwater > Ice > Liftoff microbial mat | place... | reverse complement strand
TCTTCATCGTTGGTGGAATCCTGCTGACGCATCCGAAGGTTGCCGGGTGGCCGCGTGACACGATCGTGGTAAGTAGCGCCATGCTGCTGTCGTTGTTGACGGTACTGTTTGCCCACGGGTTCTGGGTGGTGTAGCACCGAACTTCCGCAAGCTCTCCTCAAATGTCTACCTCCGTTTGATACGTCAAGTCAGCGTTGATTCGCATAGAATCCCGGCATGAGCGATCAGGTGCGCGGGTTTTATGATGATCTGGCCGATGATTACCATCTGCTCTTTGCAGATTGGTCGGTTTCGATCGCCTCTCAGGCGAAGGTTCTGGATCGCTTGATTGCGGCGGAACTCGGGGTCGGGGTTCGGACGATTCTTGACTGCGCCTGCGGAATTGGCACCCAGAGCATCGGGCTTGCGAGTCGCGGTCATAGCCTGACGGCGAGTGACATCAGCGCCCGGGCCGTCCGTCGACTGCAAACCGAAGCCGAGCTACGTGGGTTGAAGATTGAGACGGGTGTTGCGGATCTGCGCACCCTGGCAACGGACATTCCCGGGCGATTCGAAGTAGTTCTGGCCTGCGACAATGCACTTCCCCATCTGCTCTCGTCCGATGACCTTCGCCGTGCGATCGAAAACATGGCGGCCAAACTTCTACCGGGCGGGTTGTTGATTGCCAGCATTCGCGATTACGACACATTGAAACAGGAGCGACCGCCGGCGCAGCCACCGCGGGTTTTCGACGATCCCGGAGGGCGGAGAATCGCCTTTCAAGTCTGGGATTGGAGCGAGGATGGCAGCCGTTACGATCTGCAGCAGTTCATCGTATGGCAGACCGGGTTCGCCTGGACGACCCCGGCACTTTTCGACGCCGTATCGCGCGCTGGAGCGGGCTGAATTGGAGTCGACTGTGCGTGAGGCCGGTTTGATATCTGTTCGATGGCATGAACCAGTGGAAAGTGGCTATTACCAACCGATCATCACCGGCCGGGCGGCAGGCTGAGGAACATCGGATACCTCGTGTCACTTCTCATCGCATTTGTCGACCGAGTCATGGTCACGATCGCGGGTACATCGCGGGGTTGTATCGGTTCGCGATCAGTCCTGTCGCCAATGAGAGATCGAGGTCGTGCACGAGCAGGGATTCTTCGCCGTATGGTACGTACGCAATCATCCGTCCTTCGGGATCGATCAGGCTGGTCGCGGATTCCTGGTAGGTGAAGGCGTTGTTGACGCTGGCGAAGTAGACCGTGTTCTCAATGCTCCGCATGATCATCGCCTTTTCATAGTACGGGGCGTCGGGGTCGCCCCAGCGGACCAACGTCGGACCCGTGAGATCGCTTCCCGTTAACTGAGGGTGAAAGATCAGCTTCGCGCCGCGCACAGCCGACCAGCGGGTGGCCTCGGGATACCGCCACCCTTCATGACAGATTGTGATGCCGAACGGCACCCCATCGACCTCGAAGAGCCGACGTTTGCCATCAGGCACGTAATAGGGCGCCTCTTCAAGCGGAATCTGGTTTTTTACCTGAATTCCTTCCACCCCGCCGTCACGAGAAATGACCGCGGCGGCATTGTGCAGACCGATCGATGTTTCCCATTCCAGCCCTATCACGACGGCGACATGCAGTCGCACTGCCGCGGCCCGAATCTCCTCCAGTGCTGCCTCCTGTCTCTTCTGGTTGTGTTCGGGCACCTTGAAGTCCATTCCACGAAGACCCGGAAGGTAGGCTTCTGGAAAGCAGACGATCGCGACATCCTGGTCGGCAGCGTCTTCGAGAAACCGATGGACAATCTGGAGTCGCTCATCGTAGGTTGCGGCATTCCTTGCCGCCGCAAGTCCGATACGAAGGGTGGCCGGTGGCATCGACGGATTCGTCATCATCGCTCCTCAGAACGTAATCGGTCGGGTTTCTCTCCCGCCTGGACGTGTTCTGGAGGATTGTGAGTCAGGGTGAGACGGGTGCGCAATCGTCGATGCAGCCGGTGGTCAGGAGATACCCGAGGGTTGCTTTGAAACATCCCGCAGGAATGGTCTACTCCCTTGCCTTGCTGGTTCTGGCGTGGAGCGTTTCTGCGACCGCGACTGATGGGACGAAGGTTTGTCGATTCCATCCAAGTGCGTTCGACAATCTCTTGAATGCGATCCAGAAGAGAGATCGGATCGTGGATTGGGCACCGCGAGGGGCGGTGATGCTCGCTGGGAGTTCGCGACGGACTTCTCGAACAGCAGGTGATAAGGGGGACTCAGTGGCATACGTCAGCACTTATCTGAACTTCAGCGGGACAACGGAGATGGCGTTCACCTTCTACAAGTCAGTTTTCGGCACCGAGTTTTCGTTACCGATCATGCGGTACGGCGATATGCCAGCACCGGACTGGTCGGATGGTGGAAGCGAAGCGCTCAAGAACATGGTTATCAATGTTCAGTTGCCGATCACGGCTGGACATCTCCTGATGGGAACAGATGTATCGCCGGAGATGGGTTCCGGGTTTACGCAAGGCGACAATGTCTACATTTGCCTTCATCCGGATACCCGGGCAGAGACGGACCGGCTGTTTGCCGCGCTGGCAGAAGGTGGCACGGTCGAGAATCAAGCGGCAGAGATGTTCTGGGGCGATTATTGGGGTTCCCTGCGGGACAAATTCGGTACGCAGTGGATGTTCAACTGCACCAGCAAAGAGTGAAATTGCCTATAACCGCATAATTTTCAGATGAATACTGCACGAACGCAAGAGTGGCAGACTGTGCCACTCTTGCGTTTGCTTTCACCGCAATCGAGCGTCGTGCGATCGGTTGGAAGCATTTTGCAGGAGCTTTGAATGCGCCCGTTCGGGAGCGCACAGGAGCGCTCAGAAAATGAGAAGCAAGCCCATTGTCAGTCGATCACCACTACTCGTCCGAAATACCGCACCTTCACAAATCGTCATTGCAAGCGCCAGAATTCCCTTGTAAAGCTCCGCGATTTCGATGAACTCATTTTCGCGGTGAGCACTGACGATTGATCCAGGACCAAAAATCGCGCCGGGAATGCCGGCACCCCCGAACCATGCGAGATCGGTCACTGCGGTGAATCCTTCGACAACCGGCGGCTGTCCGGTCACCGATTCCGCCGCCCGGCAGAGTGCAGTGACAAGCGGATGATCGGGTGACGTTTCTGCCGGCGGGAAGGATAGTCCTCGAATTCCCCACTCGATTTCGGGCGGATGGTCGTGCAACCAGGGATCGGTGGCGGAAAAACACGCGATGTAGTCCTCAAACGATGCACGGACATCCGCCGTTTTTTCACCGGGAAGATACTTGAGACTCAATTCCAGTGAGCAGTAGTCGGGAAAGGTCGAGACGGCGGTGAGCACGTTCGGCATGCCATTCGAACCGCCTCCAGTCCCGCCGATCATCACACCTGGGTTGATCGTGGTGATTCCCACCGGAAGCAAAGGATGGCGCTTCGTGTTCCCCCAATGCCGCTCGAGTTCCTGCACTGCAAGGAGAATTTTGGCCATCTTTTCTATGGCATTGACTGCCACGCCGTGACCGCCGGCATGGACGGTTTTGTATCGATTCGCCGAATGGCCAGCAACTCCACGGACGACAACCCGAAGCCATTCGAGACCTCCCTCCACCGGGTTGATCCTGAGCCCGGTCGGTTCAACCACGATCACCGCGTCTGCTACATAACCGCGCTCGATCGTACTGGTGGTTCCTGGTCCTCCAGTCTCTTCGTCGACCACGCTCTCAAGCAAGAGATCACCTTTGAGCGTGATGCCGCAATTCCTGATCGCCTGAACTGCGCCGATCATGGCGGCAATGCCACCCTTCATGTCGACACTTCCGCGTCCCCAGATCTTGCCCTCGGCTTTTTCTTCCGCGAATGGAGGGTAGTTCCAGTTGGCGAGATTTCCAGCCGGTACGACGTCGATGTGACCGTTGAGAACCAATGAACGTCCGCCGCCTGTGCCAGGCAAGATGCCGACCAGATCTGGACGACCGGGGTAGACATCCCTACGATCGATTGTGCATCCCAGTTCCCGAAAATGGGGCTTCGATTACGTCCTGACAGATTGATTCCGCTCCGGCCTCGATCTGAGCCAGCTTTGGATTCTCGGTCGGGATACGAACGAGTTGCCGCGTAAAAGCAGCCGTTTCTGCTTCAAGGTGTTGAGAAGCCGTTCTCAGTTTCGCGATCGTGGCAACACTCAACTCGCCGTCCGGCATGAGCGTTTCCTTTCGCGCTTGCACCTCTGCGATGTTCACGCGTACTGGGCCCTATCCATTGATTCATCGGTCGGCATTGTATCGAGAAGATATGCCGGTGTAAACGACCCGACGCGTCATCGTGAAATGGACGGAAGACACTCTACCCCTGTTCCTCCGGGGGGCGGACATTGCGGAACATTTTCAGGAGAAGCAGATCATAGGTCACCTTCAGGGTGCCGGCGATCAGCAGGGGCCAGCCGAAGCCACTGACGCTCAACATCCAGCCGGCGAGTGACGGTCCGGCGGCGGAAGCAAGGGAACGGGGTACGTTCGTTACGCTGGCAGCAGCGGGTCGCTCCTCGGGAGTCACCACCGCCATCACATACGAGGTGCGGGCGGGGACATCCATCGCGGACATCGTGCTCCTCAACATGAGCATCATTATCGCGAGGGGCAGAGTTGGCATAAATGGCGTGAGCATCAGGAAGATGTTGGCCGGGATGTGGGTATAGGCCATCGTCCGTATGAGACCGATCTTCTTTGCAACTTTCGGCGCGGCCAGTTGGGAGAAGGCGGAGAGCAATCCGGTCCAGAAGAAGATCGTGCCAGTCGTTGCGACCGAAAGATCGAACCGCTGAAAGAGCCAGAGCGCGAGCATTGATTGAACGACAAACCCACCGGCGAAGGAATCGAGACTGAAGAGCGCGGTCAGTTTGTACACGATCGATTTTGACTCATTCAGGGGAGCCCGAGCGGCCTTTTGAGCCGGTTCGACCGCCGGTGAAAGCGACCGGTAGAACCAGAGTGAAACGAGTCCGAGCACTGAATACAACACGAACATCAGATCGAGCGCGCGGGGCAACGCGATCGTCGTCGTGTGCGCCAGGAACTCGGGGAAGCCCGCGACAAGCGCGCCAAATGCGGCCAACAGTGTTCCCATCAGGCTGTAGCGGGCGAAGAGTGCGGTTCGCGATTCGGCCGTCACCGTTTGCGGGAGAAGCGCCTGCTCGGTGGGGAGGAAGATACTGACATCGCCAGCTGATGGATTCATCGTGCCGACGAAGGCGACCACCAGCAGTGGCCAGAAGTCGGAGGCAACGGCGAACCCGATCCCGGTAATCGCCATGAGAATCGACGCTCGCAGGAGGAGTGCTTTGCGCCCCAGTCGAAATGCCACCAGTCCGATCAGCAGTGTAAGTGCCGCAGAGCCGACAAGTGTCGCGGTGACGATGAATCCGATCTGAGCGGTGGTGAGTCCAAGTGTGGTGAGTTGCAACGGCAGCAGAACGCTGACAAACCCGTCACCAAATGCCCGCACGGCGCGGGTTCGGAGCAAGACCGCAGCATCGCCGGATGCGCCGTCAGGAAGAATCTGAAACCGTCGAACCCTGGGTATTGCCATCTGCACATGGTACGACGGTCGGGGCGACTACTGTCAGTTGGTTACTCGCCGATGCCTTTCAATCGTTCTTCGAAGATGAAGGTGACGGTTTCCTTTCCTGGGCGACTGACCTGGATTTCCGTTTGCCAGCGACCACCCATGCCCATCCCGACCTTCTTGCCGAGATAGCGGCCATCGCGGTCATGTTCGAGTTCCCGCACGAAATCGCCATGGTCCATTTCGAGATGGCGATTGACGAGTGTCACCTTCGCGTCATCGACCGGCTTACCGGACGCCTCCGTGATCGTGACAACGATCTCCTGCGGCGCGGCTCGGTCTGAACTGAGCGCGAGTGTGACCGTAAGACCACCGGCCGCGACCGGTGTTCCGGGAGTAGCCGGTTCACAATCCAGGAAAGCCGGATCGACGGCAACGCCGGAGACGGGTGTTCCCGAAAGCACACACATTCGCTCCGGGGTTGCGACCGGAGTGGCTCCGAGGGATTCGCGACCGAAACTTACCCAGGCAAATGCGCAAATCGCAATCAGCAACATTGTCGAGAGAAGTGCCCGAATTCCCGTTCTCATGCGGCGGGTATTGTGTCGCGTTCGCATTGAGTGCACTCCGATATCTCACCTGCTCATCACCCACTCGACGGGTTATGAGGAATACGTTCTCACGGGGAGGATCGGATCATGAGCCACTCACGGTTGCTCGATCTCGACACCATGTTTGGTTGCATAGGCGTCGATAAGTTTGCGGGCGATACTCAGTTTTGGTGGCACCTTCGGCATGGCGATGCTCGAAAACCAGCGGGCATCGGCGATTTCGACGCCATCGACAATCATCTCGCCGCCAGCGTACTGCGCCATGAACCCAATCATGAGCGAGTGCGGGAAGGGCCATGGCTGGCTGCCAAAATAGGTGATCCGGTCGACCTCGATTCCCGACTCCTCGCGGATTTCACGGCGGACCGCCTCTTCAAGTGATTCACCGGGTTCGACAAAGCCTGCCAGCAGGGCGTACATGCCATCAGTCGTCCGGGTGTGGCGGGCAAGCAGAACGTCATCGCCACGTTCGACGAGCACGATCACTGCCGGTGAGAGGCGAGGGAAGCTGAGCAGGCCACACGCAGGGCATCGTTTCGCTCGCTCCGATGAGGTGTACTCGGTCGGGGTACCACAACGACCACAAAACTGGTGCGTGCGGTCCCATTCCAGAATCTGGACGGCTCGTCCGGCAAGATCGAAGAGTTGCTCATCAACCTGCCCGTAAAGAGACCGCAAGGTATGGAAACCGAGTCCTTCGGGCGGTTCGATATCATCGTCGAGTTCTGCCGCGTAGACATGCGCCTGATCGAGCTGTCCGAGGTAATTCGTACGCCGGGGTATCAGGGCAAATTCTGAAATGTCATTGATGCGGGGTATGACACATTCCAGGTGTTGACCGTAAAGGAGAACCTCGCCGCGCCGGAAAACGAACCACCAAGCAGTTTCGGTAAAGAGGGACGAACCCGGTGCGACAGAGGGCGTGAAGATTCGCAGTGGTGCGGACATTGAGTAGGTCCAATCGGACGAATCGGCGGATCACAATGAAAGCGATTGTACTCCCGTCGCCTTCTCCTCTTCGGACATCTCCACATCCAGCAATCGCCAAACGGCCACTCCTTCGACGATGCAGATAAACGTGGTGATCACCGCCGACATGACGCACCATTGGCAAATCGCGTCGATCACAAAGAGTTCGACATAGGTGAGGTAAATCGCGTATGCGACGCCTGCCAAGGCGATTGCGAACGCTCCGTAGGTCGCGGAGACGATCCATTCAGGTCGCTTGAATCGAACTCCGGTCAGCAGGAGCAGGGTGATGTACATGCCGAGACCAAGAATGGCGATCGGAATGCCAGCAACCATCGCGTAACTGCTGCTCTGAACCGTATGACAACCACCACTTACACCGCAGACGAGCAAATCCGCCCGATAGTGCACGACGGTCAGATAGGCAGCAACGGCGATACCCAGAATCGAGAGCACGCCAGAAGCGGTGAGCAATCGCCCGCCGCCTCTGATTCCCACTCTGCGATTAGCTGGCAAGCGCGGCCTCGATATCGGCTTTGAGGTCGGCATATTTGCCGGTGTACTGGATTTTGGTGCCATTGATGATGATTGTCGGAGTCGAACTAATGCCCGCGCCGACAGCTTCGGCCTGCATCGCTGCTACTTCGTCCTTGTGGGTGCGATCCTTGAAGCAGGAGTTGAACTGATCCATGTCAAGTCCGATCAGGCTCGCCATTTCAGTCAATCGTTCTTTCGAGTATGCACCTTCATTTTCGCCGTCGTGATTGACGAAAATGGTGTCATGCATCTCCCAGAACTTGCCCTGATCGGCGGCGCAGGCGGCAGCCTCAGCCGCCATATCCGATTCGCCGTAGCCGGAAGCAGAATCAAGGAATGGCAAATCCCTGAACTCGACCGTTACCTTTCCCGTTTTGACAAACTCCTCGATGAGTTGGGGCATGATGTTGGTATTGAAGGATGCGCAGAAGGGGCACTGGTAATCGGCCCACTCGACCAGGGTGACCGGCGCGGCGGAATCGCCGAGCACGCGGCCATCTCGCGGGATCGAAGCGTCAATCGCCGTCGCGGCCACCACGGCCGGCTTATCGCTGGAGCCATTGTCGTCATCCTGAGTCATTACGATGAGTCCAACCACCACCACGAGTGCGATCAGCACCGCACCGCCGAGGAACATCAGCTTTTTCATTTTCGACTGGCGTTGCTCGCGAATACGCCGCTCTGCGCGGACGGATGCGGTTTTAGCATCAGGTTTTGTCTTTCCCGAGGGAGCTGTCATATCTGTCTCTCCAATAGCGAACCAAAACGCGCGTCACGGCGCGGTTAGACCATTCTCGTTCGCACGGTGCAACGAATCGATGGTGAAGTGGGCGTCCGCCGTTACAACGGCGTGTAAACCTGCGCTTCAGCAGGTCACTGGGTAGGAGTTGCGACTGTCGTATCGGCCGGCGTGGCCGCAGTGGGGGCACTACTCCCGGTTTGAATGTCACGAACATAGTTCACGACATCCCAGATCTGGTCGTTTGTCAGATTTTCGCCGAATGCTGGCATCGCGGTCAGCGGTTTTCCATCCCTGATCCAGTTGAAGAACTCGGCATCGAGATGAGCCTTCGCATGGGCCGTGGTGAAGTCAGCGGCAGGGGGGGTGAAACTCGATGCGAGAGGCCCATCACCTTCACCGAAGACTCCATGACACTCAATGCAGCTTGCCTGGTAGAGTGCGGCGCCGCGTTCGATCGACGCGGTATCGGATGGAATCGGGTTTGGCGTGTTGAGTGCGAGCCCTTCCGCGATTGTGACGCGTGCCTGCAGAAGCAGAAGTGCACCAAGTGCGATCGCCACGACACCGAAACCGGCCGACTCCTTGCGTAGCGCTCCCTTTCCGGTCCACCACGCGAAGGCGCAGCCGGCAAATCCTGCAGCAAACATGAGTAGACCGAGAATCCCCACCGGTCCAAACGACCACGCTCTCCGAATCTCCTGGCCTGTCGAGGCCTGTTCGATGGGAAGCGTGACGGTGGTGGCCCAGTTGAATCCGCCGATTTCGCGAACGATGACCTCCACACCCCAATCGCCTGCAATGCTGACTTCAGAACCATGCGTTTCGAAGGCGTTCCCGGAAACCCGTTCCAACGCGACTTCTTTTGCCCCGGTTTTCAGGTTCGGTACAGTGAGTCTCAGGATTGCTTCGACGTCAGCGGCAAGCGGATCGCCTCCGATATCGAGCCGATAGTGGTTGGGGCCGGCTTTGCCCGGCGCAAGGGAGAACGTCGCGGTTCGATCCTGGAGTTCGAAAACCAGATCGATCTGGTTTTCATCCTGGGCCAGGGTATCGCGTGCCGGAGCCTGGCTCGTCATCCGACCAACGACGAGCAGCACAATAATCGCGATCACGACCTCGGCGACGATTGCCGCCTTGAATCGTTTGGACCAGATTGCGGTTGCTTTGTCAGTTTTCGCCTTTTTCAACCGGCGGGTGACGATCAGAAGATTGAACGCCGCGAGCAGTAGAAGTGGAACGATCAGGAGGAGTTTGATCGTAAGCGAGGTGCCATAGTCGGTATTGCGCAGCGCTTTCCAACTCCCGACCTGTAACCAACCGGCATACGCGCCGCTGATGACGAGTACGGCCCACGCGGTCAGCCCGACGGCCGAGAATCGTGGCAACGCCCGTGTCATGACAACCCGGCGGCCGGCGGGTGTGAGATCACGCAGTGTCGGGAGCAGCCCTCCGACCAGGACGAACAACCCACCAATCCACAATGACGCTCCCAGGAGGTGTGCCATGTCGAAGGCGATAGCGGTCGACCGACCATAGGTTTGAGCTGAGGCATGCGAAACCAGTGCGAACGGCAAAGGAGCGGCGAGGGTGACGGCAAGCGTCACCAGAGTGAGAAGTTTCTGCCGTCTCGGCCACCACCAGGCCGCACCCATAAGGGCGACCGCACTCGCGAGCAAGAGCACAACTCGCAGAATCCAGATTCGGCCCAGCCGGGTATCGGAAACGGTCGTCAAAATGGCTGAGAAGAAACCGGTGTCATCTCTGGCCCCATCGATCTGCACGTAGAGGGCTAGTAGCGACCCGAAGAGCGCAATCGCCACCCCGAGATATCCGATAGTGCGAACACGCCGGGTGAGTCTGGGTCCGGCCTGCCAGGCCGGTGAAATAGCCGGCCGCAGTACCAGCAACCAGATTGGGAAGACTCCGACGGTGATCGCCAATCCGAGATAGGAGATCCAGCGTGCGAGCGTCTGCAGCCATCCAGGTGGCCCCGCGTTTCCCTGGAGCGCAGGAGGTATTACGCTGCGAACATCATCAACGGTTCCGACGGTGAACGGGATGCACCCCTGTGCCCGGTGTCCATCGGCCGAAGAGAGTGTCTGCCACACGACCGAATAGGTTCCCCGCTCCAGCCGATCCGGCAGAACGAGAAACATGACGTGGCGATCCTGGTCGTCGAACTCGAGACGCGTCCCTTCGATCAGGGTTCCTTCCTGGTCGTAGAGCACGGCTTTGGTGCTTGCCGCACGTTCGAGCGGTTCGGTGAAGCGCATCCGCACGCGAACCGGAGAATCGGCAAGCACTGCATTGGAAAGCGGATCGCTCGATTCGAGGAATGCATGCGCCGAGGCTTTTTCTGGCAGAAAGGAGAGTATTGCCAAAACGACCAGGATCGAACCAAGGAGCAAGCGGAGTTGATTCGACTGCCGCTGCGAATTGCCTGTCATATCGTGTCCAGTCACCCGCGCCACTTCAACAGACCTATTCCGCCTTGAACGGTCCGAAAAGTGTGCGCTGGTCGATACAGGCGCATGCCTGAAGTCGCTCTGGATGCAAATGCATCTCCTCCGCACCAACAGTCATGACCAATCAACACGATCTTCATCCCTGAGTGTCCGGAAATTTAGCCACTCGGGGAGCGTGCCGGGTTCCGATTCAGAACTTCGGATTCTTCGGACGAACTGCCCGCCAGAAGATAAAGAGCAGAACCGCGATGCCGAGACCCGCCGCGATGCTCAATCCGAACCCTCTGGAATCGAAGTCACCGTTGTAGGGTATAGCTCTCGTCGCCGGTGTAGTGGCCGGAGTGACCTGGTCGCTTGCACCGCTCTCTCCTGATGCAGTCGCGGCGGGCGAGGCAACCGGAGATGCAGCAGGAGTTGCGGAGCCAACCGTGAAGATGTACCCGCCCTTTGCTTCGTCGCCATCGGTCAAGGAGATCGAAGTCCACTGCACCGTATACGTGCCGGGTTCGAGACCTGATCGAAGTGACACCGTGACGTGCTTTCGCTCGGCATCCTGCAGATCGACCGTGGCATCGCCGAGATCGACCTGAATTCCGCCGGGTCCGATCACCTGGATGGTTGTGCCTTCGTTACCGACCTCTTCATCGAACCAGATCTCGACGATTGTCGGAGCAGATTCGACGGTGCCACTGATAGGCGGGGAGGCTCGTTCCGGTTCGGCATGGGCCGCAACCATCGTTTGACCACTCAAAGCGATCAGCAGTCCGAAGAGTCCGGTCATCGCGAACCGGAGGGAGGGGCGCAAGCGCCCCTTCCGAATGTTTACTGTTAGGTTAGTCACCTGCACCTGCTCGAGTTACCAGCGTTGCACGAACCGATTCGCTCTTGCGTCGCTGAATCATGAAGATACCCGTCGCGCCTGCGACGAGTCCTGCCAACAGTCCACCAAAGAGTCCGGTGTTCGAACCGCTCTCATCAGCGACCGTTCCGAATACCGGAGCCGCTCCACCTGTCGCCGCAGCCTTCGGGAACTGGATAGTTGCCTGATCGATGACCGAACTGAAACCCTCCGGCGAAGAGGTGAACGATTCATCGATCGCAGTGTCGCCGATTGTGCCAAAGATGTGGAAGGTGTAATCACCGGCGGCCATCGGGACGAGCCAGGCATCATACGAGCCTGGGAACTGCCATCGCGGCTCAAGCGTCAGGGACATTTTCTCATCGCCGAAGATCACTTCGGCCTGGAGTGATTCTTCGAGACCCTCGACCGGCACTCCTTCTGCCTCTTCTCCGTCCGCGGTTGGGCTCGCCTGGCTGAGATCGCTGACATCCAGCGAGAGACCGTTCAGGAAACCACTATAGGCAGGTTCCGAACTGAATCCGACCACCACCGAGTATTTTCCCTCGGCGATATCGCGATGCTCGTGGGCCGAAGCGAAAACTGGCGAAAGGAGGGCGAGACCGGCGCCGAATATCGAAACGATAAGAGAACGGTTGATTCGATTCATGCATAACTCCTTCGAGGCCCGGAACAATTGCACCAACTATCTGAAAGAAATTTCGATCATCAGATGACCGGCGCGCGGCGGTGGGGCTTCAGGAACGATCCTGCGATCTCTGACGATCCAGTGCAAATTCGGAAAGCGCCATTGGTTGACATATGGCCAGGCCATGGCGAACAGCATGCCGACCATCAGCACAAGTGCCGATACGGTCCCGCCGGGAGCCGACTCCGGCGAAATTGCTACCTGATCCGTAGTGGTGACTCGACGTACAAGGTTCGGCGATGAGTCAACCGCTGAAGAGACGGGGCTATGGCCATGTCGATCAGAATCGGCGTATCCGGTGGAGTTGTGATGGTGGTCGAATGCCCGGTCCTCACCTGTGAACCAGAACTGAAAAAAACTGTGAGCGTGCGGAGTCGATGCTCCACCCTTGTACGTGGAGGGCATCAAAAGGACACAGAGTAAGGCAAAGAGACAAAACGGCCGGTCAAATCGCACAGACCTTGACTGTTCGATTCGCGTTGTCCCCGGTTGAGACATTGACATCCTTCAAGGGGGTCAGAGTGGCGCAACGTTGATTCGATGGTACCACGCAACCGGCCGGACCTCGGCGCAATACCCGGTAGCGCTGCCAGGTAACCCAAGTACGAAAACGACGCGGACTCCGGATATGTTTCCGAAGTCCGCGCCATTGTGCTTGGTCTATTGAATAACCTATTCGTGAATGACGACCCGTGTGCCGATACTCGCCCAGCCGTACATCCACTCGGCCACATCCATTGGCAGGTTGATACAGCCGTGGCTCATCGGGGTGCCAAAATTGTTATGCCAGTAGGTTCCGTGAATTGCATGTCCGACGTCGGTGAAGTACATCACCCAGGGCACATCAGGAACGTTGTAGGACTCACCGCCGAGCACACCGGACATCGTCTGACTTTCGAGTTTGGTGTTGATGTAAAAGGTGCCGAGCGGGGTGTCGAATATTCCGAAGCGGCCGGTGCTGACATAGGTTTCGAGAACGAGCGTATCCCCCTCCCATGCCCACAGATACTGGTTGTTGATGCTGACTTCGAGCCATCGCTCACCACCGGTGGCCGCCGGTTTGATGAAGAGATCTTCGGAGTAAATTGGCAGATCGCCCTGGGCTGACGCAGCAGTCGGGACGGCATATTTCTCGGTCAACACCGGACCCAGGGGAACCATCCAAGGATTTTTGTCCGTCTCCCAGGCAAGTTGACCGCGTTCGAATATCTGGTAGATCCTGCCGTTGAGTTTGTACTCTTCGGTCAGTGGATTGCCGAGATACGATGCCTCGCCGGTGGCTTCCCAAAAATTCTTGAATCCGTTTTGAACCGTGTGTCCGGTCTCCGGCACAAATCGCCAGGTCGCAGTTGATGGCTTCTGTGTCAAATCCTGATCGTCGATCGGAAGCCAGGCCTGGGAGAACTCCGCCATGTCCCGATTGACGCTGCTTGCTCCAGCGCTGACACCAACGCCGGCGAAAGTCGCGCGCAGTACCGTTTTGGGACGGAGTTCCTGACCGATCTTGCCGAGCTGGACGACGATCCCGTTCGGATCTTCTGGCCAGTACTCGAACCGGGCATAGCTGAAGTATTGAACGATTCGGCCATTCTCCTGAATCTCAGGTGAGATGGGATAGCCGTAGTTGGCAATGCCGTTGTTTGCCCGCCAGAAGTCGAGGAAGACGCCGTCAAGCGACTGACCAGTTTCCGGAATGTAGACCGTTCGCGGCGCCTGCCAGGGCGCCGACACATTTCCCGATGAATCGATCGCATTTTGCCGGCCGGACGACGCGCTTGCTCCAAGCGGAGCCAGCAGCATGGCGACCATCGCCAGTGCGCCCAGCGCCGACACCACGCGCAACCGCCGCACACGGCTTACGCAAGCTCTCATTGTTCAGACCCTTCCCTAGCACAAAGCACGTAGAACCGGGCGAATCCCTTGCTCCGGTTCGATCCATGGGTCCCCAGACGTACACCGATAGTTCTGGCAGTACGTTGATGCTCCACCCCGGAGCATCGACTCTCTTCTTCTATCCATACGCAGGAAGCAGCGTTTTGGATACGCTGGTCAGACTATTGTGCACGCGGGTCTATCGATTTTCGATACGAATGTGCGAGGATTCCGGATCGAATTTGGGATTGCTTTCCCTGCGCATTATGCAATTGCGAACGTACACGCGCAAACAAGCGCAGTTAACGCGACACTAAAGGCTGATTTCGCCACAATCGCCATTTCTTTCGCCCGGTCCCATCCGCTGCATCCGTTCCCGTGTTAGGTTAATTTGGGGGCTCAAAATCTCCGGATGAATGCAACTGACACTACGCCGCGGGTTCGAGGTCGAACTCATTCGCAATGATCTGCTGACAGGACTCGAACTGGAATGTATCGGTGCCATCCAGGAATGCGTCCAGAACCTCCCACTCGCCATCGGCGAGATGGATGCTGATCAGGCTGGTCCTTCCTCCGTCTGGCAAGTCGGCATCGCTGAACTCCGCGCGTTGCGGGAGGAAAAAAATTCCGCAGCTGTTCAGATCCTGAAGGAGATTCTGAACGCCATCGCCCCCTATCGAACCCGAGGTAACATCCCGCGCTGAATCCTCGCCGGATCCGTCGGAAGGAATTGTCTCCGTAACAACCACACTCCCGTCGGCCGCGATCTGGACTTCGTAACCTTCCTGGCTGTCCGGCGCGACAGGTCCGTTGTTGACGACCGCTCGAATCACGATCTCGTCATCCGGTAGCTTGAATGTTCCGTCATCGTTTATTTCGGGGCCGCAGCGTTCGACTCCCGTCGCCGTTGCGGTGCATTCTTGTGATGAGCCAGTCAGTGTTTGACTCCCTACACGAAAGAGAAGCAGTCCAAAAAGTGCGAGTACGACGATCCAGATGAGATTCACCGATTTTCTCCCTCCAACGACAAGCTTTCCATTCGACTGATTAACGACAGCATTTGGCGGCCGGTTCCATTGGAGCGACGAACGCACCCGTTTGTTCGACAACTCCTGCGAGCAAACTCGAGGAGAAATTCAGCGTGGACTCACAACGCACAACGTCGGAATCAGGTCAGTTCGAAGTTCAAGCTGATGTCGAGTGCGGGGGCGGAGTGGGTTAGCGCGCCGGATGAGATCAGATCGACGCCGGTCTCGGCGATCGCGCGAACTGTTTCGAGACGGACATTTCCGGATGCCTCGACCAGGGCACGACCATCGATTATCGTCACTGCCTCCGTCATCATTTCGAGACTCATGTTGTCCAAAAGGATGATGTCGGCTTTCGCCTCAACCGCCTCGATCACCTCGTCGATAGTGGTTACCTCGACTTCGATTTTAATCGTGTGTGGGGCGAGTGCCCGCGCTGAGAGGATCGCGTTCGTCACCCGGTAGAGTCCGCCAATCGCGGCGAGGTGGTTGTCCTTGATCAATACGCCATCCGAAAGCCCGACCCGGTGGTTGTGACCACCGCCATCGCGCACTGCGGTTTTTTCGAGGATACGCAGGCCGGGTGTCGTCTTTCGGGTGTCGACGATCAATGCGCCCGTGCCTTCGATTTCGGCCACAAACCGATTCGTGAGGGTCGCCACACCGGAGAGGCGCTGAAGAACGTTGAGCGCAACTCGTTCGCCAGTGAGCAGACTGCGCGCGGGACCTTCCATCGTGGCAATGATTGCGCCGTACTCGACCGACGTGCCGTCGCACACGAGTGGCGTAAATTCAATGGAAGGATCGACTCGCCAGAAGGTATAGGCCGCAGCCTGCAAACCGGATATGACCCCGGCGCCCTTCACCAACATCGAACCGTGGGCACGCGTTTCAGCCGGGACGGTTGAGAGCGTGGTCACATCGCCGGTGCCGATATCTTCGGCCAACGCAAGTTCGATGATCGCTTCCCAGCCCTGACGGCCACCACCCCAACCGCTCAACACACCAATTCCCCTGTTCCATCGGGTTTTGGAATCGGTGCGTGCCAGCCGAGCCGGTATCGAGCCGATCCGTCTGACGATTTCCTCTTACCGACCATCTTGAATCCGCAGTGTTTGAAAAAGCCGACATTGCTGTCGTCGGCTTCGACCACGAGCGGGCGCTTACCGGAGCGAAAGAGCGCGTCGTAAAGCGACATCTTGCCGAGCCCCTGCCGTTCAAACTCGTTGGCGATCGCGAGGTGATTGATTTCGTTGGACATCGTCACGCGGCGGAGAATGTACGCACCGGCGAGTTGACCATCGACAAACGCGCCGAGCACCTGAGTGCCCTCTTCGGCGCGGGCGGCTGAAATTGCGTCCCCCGCCGCCGGGTTCGAACCAAGCGCCGGGCAGCGCGCGAGAATGGCGGCTGCCCGTTCATCGAACTCCGGATCGAGCACCTTGACCGAAGTGGTCACGTGAAGAGAGGTTTCGCTCATTTCATGCTCATCAATTCGAGGAATGGCGCCGGATCGTCATAGGGGCCAATCAACGCAAGGCTCAATTTTTCCGGCTGGAAAATCTCCTCGGCCAATTCTTTCACCTGTTTGGCAGTGACCTGTTCGATTTTAACCATCACCTCTTCGGGTGTTCGGATTTCCCCGTAGGTGAGTTCCTGGCTGCCGACCCAGGAGGCGACCGAGCGGGAATCTTCGAGTCCCATCAGCAGCCTGCCTTTGCGGAGATCCTTGGTGCGTTGGAGCTCTTCTTCGGGCACTCCATCGTCACGGAGTTTCCGGAGTTCCCCGACAATCGCGCCGACGGTCTCCTCGACCCGTTCGAGATCGGTCCCCGCGTAGACCACCGCCTGCCCGATATCGGCATATGGCCGGAAATAGCCGTAAACCGAGTAGACGAGGCCACGCTTCTCGCGGATCTCCTGGAACAGTCGCGAACTCATACCGGATGAGAGAATCGCCTCGATCGTGCCCTGCACGTATCGGCGCTCGGTAGAGTAGGAGAGCGCCGGCATCGCAAGGCAAAGGTGGGCCTGCTCCGTTTCCCGGTTGACGAGGTGAATCTTCGTCTCTTTCTGCTCGTTGCGGGTCAGATCGAATTCGTTGCCCGGGCCCTGGGCGACCAGATCACCGAAATACATTTCGGCAAGTTCCACCGTCTGTTCATGGGTGATATCGCCCCCGGCGGCGATGACGAGTCTCTCCGGTCGGTAATTGCGGCGCCAAAAATCGACCATACCCTCGCGGTCGATGTTGGAAACCGTATCCTCGGTGCCAGCGATTGGTCGACCGATACCCTGGTCGCCCCATACGACTTCATCAATTACATCGTGAACGAGATCCTCGGGAGAGTCGTTGACCGACCGGATTTCTTCGATGATGACCGACCGCTCTTTGTCGAGTTCAGCCGAATCGATAACGGAGTTGCGAATGATGTCGGCAAGAACCTCGAAGGCCATGGCGAAGTGGGTGCTCGGCACTTTGCACCAGTAGTTAGTTGATTCCCGGCCGGTGCCAGCGTTGAGTGTGCCTCCGATTCCCTCGATTTGCTGCGAGATCATCATCGGATCGGGTCGCTTCTCGGTGCCCTTGAAGAGCATGTGTTCCAGGAAGTGGGAAACGCCCTGAATCCGCGGTTCCTCGAAACGGGATCCGACACCGTAATAAAAGATCAAACTGGCTGATCGCACACCGGTCATTGGACCCGTGACTACGCGGACACCGTTCGAGAGAACAGTTTTGTAATGCATTGCGGACAAACAGAACTCCTTACTCTTGATTCTCAATGGTGCGTTTCGATGTCGCGACATCTCGTACCGCTTCGACTAACAATTGCAGTGCGCGTTCTACGGCGGCGTCAACCACCGAAGTCCGATCTCCAGGAAAATGGTGCTCTTCGACTCTCACGCCGTCCGACGTGGACACCGCAAGATAGACCAAACCGACCGGTTTGCGCGCGGTTGCACCGCCGGGGCCGGCGATTCCGGTTGAAGCGACGGCTAAATCCGCTCCGTAAATACGCCGGGCACCCTCCACCATCGCGGAAGCGGTTTCCGCGCTGACCGCCCCGACGCTCGCCAACACATCTGCGGGGACGCCGAGAATGGACTCTTTCGCCGAATTTGCATAGGCAACGACGCTGCCAAGGAAGTAGTCAGAACTCCCCGCGACCGATGTGATGCGGTGGGCGATTTCACCACCTGTGCATGATTCTGCTGCCGCAACGGTGATCCCACGCTCATTCGCAAGGAGGGCATGGAGTTGCACTTCGAGTTTCCCGCTGGCAGGTGAGTCGCTCACTGCCGGGAACTCCTGGGGGTCGGGGAAACGCTCATCCCGAACATAGCGATTTGTTGACAAGTCACATCATCCATACTGGCGGGCGAGTATAACAGTCCCGGAGGATCACACCTCCCGGAAGAAGGAGTTGCCACACCATGAACGCACGCTTCGATCCTGCCCGGATCGGTTTCCGGGAACTGGAGGAAGATGATCTCGCCCGCATGCACCACTGGTTGAATCAAGGCGAGGTATTGAAATGGTGGGGCGATCGGCCCGTGCCGATGTCTCACACGATCGCCGAATACCGACCTCGACTCAATGGAAAAGGCAATGTGCTTTCACTGATCGTCACCTATGGCGGCGATCCAGTCGGGTTCGTGCAACGGTATTTTCCGCGCGATCATGCGGAGTACTGGGGGAAGCAGAACCTACCTGCAGATACCGCCGGGATCGATCTCTTCATCGGTGAACCGCTCTACCAGCATCAGGGCTTTGGTCCGCTGATGATTCGCCGGACCCTCCACAATGTGGTCTTTGCCGATAAGGGGACCAATCTCTGCATTATCGACCCGGATCCCGCCAACACGGTAGCGATCAGAGCATATGAGAAGGCTGGTTTTCGCTATTTGAAGACGATCGAACCACCGGAGCATATCGATCCGGCGTATCTGATGACCCTGCACCGGGACGAACTGAACGCGACCGAAATCATCGCGGCTACCACGCATCGCTCTGAGGGCAGCCAGCGGCCATCGCGCAACCGGCGATGACCGGTGTGGCTCCGCGTCGGACCGCAGAGCCACGACCCGTCGGCGTGCAACTATTCGACGGCCACCTTGATCACAAATTTTTTGACGTGTGTCGATGAACCGGAAGCTCGACGGGGGGCGTGGGCATCAACCGGATAGAGCACGGCGAGTTGACCGGCGGAGAGGCGGACCTCGGTCGATTTTGCCGGATCGACCCTTCCCAACCAGTAATCGTGTTCCTCGTCGTACGACTTGGTTTCGGTGACATCCTTCAGATCGGCCCATACGATGATCTCTTCACCGCTGGCGACGTACTGGATATCGATGTATTTTCGATGTCCTTCGAACGTGACAGTTCCGCCTTCGACGGTGTCGTAGGACTGGACCTCGGCATAGACATTCATGTCATCGATCAGGACCCTGCCGTCGGGCAAATCGAGCAGTCCATCCCCTTGAAGAAAGGCGATCGCTTTCTCCATATGGGGGTTGAGCACTGCCTGGTCACGCAAATTGGCCAAATCGACAACGATCATGCGCGGTTTTCCTCTCATCGCTCAGATCATCCATGCCACGTTCGCGATCCGTACGGGCAGCCACAAGCTGCATTCTGAGCGGCGCCATTGTACCGATCTCCAGGAGAGAACAAAACAACTGCGAGCGTTGTCATTCAGATGAGATCGCCGCTACGACCACCAACTGAGCGGACCGCGAGAAGAACGAGCATCGCCGCCGCGAGGAGAACCACCGAGAGGAGGAGAGCCGTTTCAAGATCGCCCGCTTCATAACGCCCGTAAATGGCGAGCGGCATCGTCTGGGTGCGGCCGGCGAAATTCCCCGCGAACATGATCGTGGCTCCGAACTCCCCGACTGCTCGCGCCCAAGCGAGCACCGCTCCAGCTGCAAGATTCGGGCGAACAAGTGGCAGGATAACGGTACGCAGGACAGCTCCTGGCGTGGCGCCGAGATCGGCGGCCGCATCCTCGAGGTGGCGGTCGACGCGGGCAAAGCCGGCACGAGCCGACCGAACGTAAAACGGAACGGCCACGAATGTCTGTGCAATGATCACTGCGGCCGTGGTGAACCCGAGGGTAATCCCGGCATCATCGAGATGACTCCCGACAATTCCCCGGCGTCCAAAGGCCATCAGAAGCGCGATACCGGCGACAGCGGGGGGCAACACCATCGGCAAATCGATGATCGTATCGACTACCCGACTGAACGGCACTTTCCCTCTCGCGAGCAGATACGCCAGCGGTGTTCCCAACAGAATCACAATACCGAGTGAGATGGCAGAGGTAACGAGCGTCAACCGCATCGCCTGCCAGAGCGTGTCGCTGGTGCGATCGGAGACCGAGCCGACGGCATCGGCGGCGCGGAGAATGAGGGCAATGAGCGGAATTGCCAGGAAGAGCAACAGCGCGATCGAGGCGAGCCACATCGCGGTTCGCAAGCCGGATTCGGAGTTCGAGGTGGTGCGCACGTTCACCCGACGAGATGACGCCGGGTAAGCGTCAGCTCCGGCCGATTCGCGTTGGCTCGACTGCTCTGTCACGTTGGCCGGGTGCTCCCTGGAACATAGAGCGCGAGATGGGCGGGTTCACACTTGAATGGCAACCCAACTCCCGACTGGCGACGTTAGTCAAAGATTGACTAGCCGCTGCAGCCTAACGAGCGAACCGTCGCAAGTCAAGCAGGAGTTGGTCTCAGAGAAAAATGCTGACAATGCAAAGAGCGGCGGGTATGCCCGCCGTTCCTCTCTCTAATTGGACTCAATTGCTCAGACCAGCCACCCAGGCCAGTTTGTTGCACCGTGGAATACACCGACGCCGACCATCTCCGGCAATCTCTCAAATGCCCGATTCGCAATCGCAACGCTCGCGGCATGTTTCCCAGTCGCCACGAAGTTTGCGCTCGGAAGATGTTTCGCCCAGACCCACCGCGGCCAGCGCTCCCCCGAGCGCGACTCCAAAAGATGCCTTCAACAGCATTCGCTGTCGATTCATCCTGTTGCTCGTCATTCTATTCGCCAACGACTCTTCAATTTCCATTCGTCCGCTCTCCAGAACTGACGTGGCGAGTGCACAGTTCGCCGAGGGATCGAATCGAACGGATTCGGTCACTAATGCAACCCGGACCAAAATAGTTGTATTTCCAATTCGCAGGTGAATGGATCATGAATGACGATGAGCAATCGTCATGACGAAGCTCCAACTCGAATCACCGGGATCAAAAGGCGATCGCACGACAGTGATCTCAAGTCGTCAGAGAGGCATGAGGATTGCATCAACCCTATGCATACTGTCGCCGAGGGAACACCCCTGCATGCCAACTGTGTCGCGCGATACCAGGTGTCTCTTGCTGTGGACTGCTCATCCGGTAATAGTGACCTTTGCGATCCAAAGCACGCTTGTGGGCGCAAGACGAATGAAACTCTCGTCGACAATTGGAAATGGAACCCGACGGAATCAAAATGTCAGACCAACAATCTGTACCCGGTAGAATCATTCTCTTTGGCTCCGGCGAAACAGGCAAGCATGGACGCCGGATTCAAGAAGAATCGCTTGCCGTCCATAGGAAACCGGTGCGCGTGGCTATTCTCGAAACGCCGGCCGGATTTCAACCTAATGTCGATGTGGTTACCGGTAAACTCAGGACGTTTTACGAGCACAACCTGCAAAACCTGAACCCGATTGTCACCCCGGTTCCGGCGCGCAAACGAGGTGGTGCCAACGATCCAGACGATCCTGCGGTCGCGCAGCTTCTTGCCGATGCCGATGTGATCGTGGCCGGTCCAGGCAGTCCAACTTACATGATTGCCCATCTCAAGGATAGCCTTACCCTGAAGACGATTCGGGAACGGCACGCGCACGGGTCGACACTGGTTTTTGCAAGTGCGGCCGCCATCGCCGTGGGTCACGTTGCGATCCCCGTGTATGAAATCTACAAAGTTGGCGATGACCCGGTGTGGGTCCCGGGGCTCGATCTCCTCGCCGATATCGGAATGCGGGTGGCGGTAGTCCCTCATTGGAACAACCAGGAGGGAGGTGCCGATCTGGACACGAGCCACTGCTTCATCGGCGCGAATCGATTCGCCGACTTGCTCGATCAACTCCGGGCCGGGGTCACCGTGCTCGGCATCGACGAACACACGGCAGTCGTGATCGAACCAGCCACTGGCGTGGCCAGGGTACTCGGCGCAGGGAGTGCGACCATCATCGCATCGGGCGTTTCGACCACGTTCCCATCAGGCTCGACCTTGCTCCAGTCGCAATTGACTGGCTGAGCCTCTTCCGAATCCCGTTTTTCGGCAGCAGAAGAGTGACCGGAACGACCTGGTTGTTCATTCCGCCTTCAAGAGTGGCCAGGTCGCCTCGGCATAACCGATGACGATTTGTTCCTCCGGGGTCATGCCAAGGAACCACATCCGCACAGTGCCGTCCTCGATGAAGACAAATGGGGCAAGATCGCCGGCGGAGTCGAATCCGCCAGGTGTCGGCTCAAAGAGTGGATCGGGTCGGACATCCCATGGTCCGAGGGGGGAATCGCCGACGGCAAGTCCGATCGATCGCTCTTCATCCACCAAACCCGTGAAAAAGAGGTACCAGCGACCATCGGGTCCCTGAACCAAGCCTGGTTCGGCGACACCATCGCGGGTCCATTCGAGTCCAGCCTCCGTACCCGTCATTACGGGGGAGCTTACCTTGGTCCAGTGCAATCCATCCTGCGAGGTGGCAGCAAGGAGCGTGACTCCGTAGCCGTAATCGCAATCGGTATAACAATGGCCCGCATAGATCATCACCAGTTCGCCATTGTGTTCGACGATCGTGGGACTGTACACCGCATCATTGTCGTAACCGCCGGGCGTAGGCGAAAGAATCGGGTCATCGAAAACACGTTCGAACGTGACACCATCTTCCGAAATCGCGACATTGAGCGCCGCAGGGTAACCCTGGGCAGGGTAGCCATCGAGGTGTCGATAGCCGGAGTAGTAGAGGAGGTAATTGCCTTTCCACTTCAGGGCAAACGCACCTTCGATGTCCTGATCCCAGGCTTCCTCACGCCCCTGAAAAACGAGTCCTTTGATTTGTCCATCAACCGGGATTTCGGTCCAACTCAATCCATCAGTCGACGTGGCTTCGCAGATGGTGGCGCGGACCGTATCCGGATCGAAGGCGCCTTTCGGGATCGCGAAGCAGGTGTAGAACATGCGATAGAGTCCCACTTCCCGGATAAGGGTGGGGTCACTGGCGATGTACTGCCCGCTGAAGATTGGATCCTCTCGCTTCTGCCATTCAGACCACTCATCCCGAGCCAGGGCAGGCACCGACAAAATCGGAGCAAGACAAACAAGCAGCAGAAATAGAAACGAACACATCGCGCGTGCAGGTGTATTCACTATAACAACGCTCCGATCGGTTGCACCTTCTCCGAGTGACTCAACGCTCGATTAGGTTGTTGCGCGAATGAGCCAGATGGTTCACCGCAGTCGATCGACGCTCTGCACCACGTGTGGGCAGTCACGAACCGCTCAGGCAACCAAGGGCGTCCAATCAAAATGAAACAGGCGCGCGACCCACTGATCGGAAAGCCGAAAGCGGCGTGCAACTGGACGAGCAAGTTCGAATCTCGATACCGGGATGAATCGCAATGGTAAGAAATCGGTCCCACACTGCATACATCAGACGGGTTGATCGGGCTCCCATAGTTCGATCTGATTGCCTTCTGGATCGTGGATGCGGGCAAAGCGCCCGACTCCCGGCATATTCCATTCCAGATTGGTGATCACTGCGATTCTCGGCGTGCAGAGCGTCTCGCACACAGGCCGTCGAGGTCGTCCACGCGCAGGTTGAGCATTCATTGGCGATCCGCTGCGAAATAACCAGTATCGGCCACAAACGGCGCGAAGACGATGGGTCCCGCCTGCGTTTCCCACAAGTCGCAGGGTGCCGAGCCCACACCAACATGCTCGATATACCAGGAGCTGAGCGCCTCGGGCTCATTCGCGCGAAAGAAGAATCCGCCAATCTCCGTGACACCCATGCTCACCTCCCCAATTGTTCCACGACTGCAACCGTCAGGATCACAATCTAAGGGAACGATCTCACGGGTGCCGATTGGTTGATTCAGTGTCGGCGTCAATAAGTGCCGATTGGTTCACTGGTGCTCCGTCGATGGCCATGACGCTGCTCGTTGCCCTTCGCTGAAAATCACGCCGGGCTGGAGTACAGATCGTGCGTCATTGAGCCGCATCATTTACACAAGCGGTTTGGTGGTAGATGTCAGGCGAATGTGACCTTCGGAGTGCGATTGAAGACGGACCATTCAGCGCTTCGTTCGAGCAGGAAACGAGTATCCGCGCGCGCCATTTTAAAAAGTTGTCAATAGTTTCGCGGAAGATGCGTGGCAACCGTCGCCAAAATTCGTCGAAGGAGGCGTATTTCGCCGCGATGGCCATTGCGAGTTACCGCAAGAATCGACTCGCTCGGAGTCGAGGACGGTTCAGCGCCGATTAGCTGATGTGATCCGATCCCTGCGAAAACTCGCGATCCCAAACTCACCAATCAGCGGACGAGCCAGTCAATCATAAGCACGTCGAATACAACAAGGGCGCCAAAGAGGAGCCTGGTCCAGAGCAGGGGCAAATCACCATCAGTCGCCATAGCGAAAAAGAGACCAATAATCACCAGCGCGGTGGCGACACGTCCAAGTGTATTGTTGTTTCGAAGGGTGATCACACGTTCGAGCGGATGGAATATCAGCCGGTTGATCGACGCTCGCGGTAGGAAATCGACTATCTGTTCCATTTGTCACCCCCTATGTTTCCAGAGTCAGCAGCCTATTTACCACCAGAGTAGTCTTTACAAACGTCTCGCATATCGAGGAAATGTTACGGTCCTGTCACGGCGCGCATTCTCGCCTACAGTCGATTGCACACTCTCCGTCGATTATATCAACGCATGAATGGGGTTAATTGTGAGATCGATCCGTGAGGTCATTCCGACCGACGACATAAGAATCTCCGTAATCAGCGACGGTGAAGTCGGCGACGGTCCGATCCTCCTCTGGGTGCAACGGGCCCAGCGGGCGAACGGCAATCTCGCCGCGAATCTGGCGATATCGATCGCGAACAGACTCCAACGACCGGTGATCGCCTGCTTCAGTCTCACCCCCTCCTATCCAGACGCAACGCTCCGTGCATATCATTTCATGTCCGAAGGACTTCGAGAGCTGCCGACCGCGTTTGGTGAGCGCGGTATTGGCTGGATGCTTCGCGTTGGCGAGCCTACCGAAGTGGTTCCGGCCGTTGTGAAAGAAATCGGCGCGGCATGTGTCATCACCGATCAAGCGCCCACGACTCCCGGGAGAGAATGGAAGGCCGAAGTCGCGCGCCGGCTCCCGATCCCAATCGTATCTGTCGACGCAGACGTCGTAGTTCCGACGGCGCATTTCACTAAGCTCGAATGGGCGCCGCGAACGATTCGGCCCAAGATCGGCAAACTGCTCGATCACTACCTCATTCCAATCGACGATCCGGTTGCGACTGTCAGAAGCAAAGTCCTTGATACCTTCGATCCGGTCGAAGCGATCAAAACGTTTCCCATTGATCTCTCCGTCGGACCGGCACCGCGATTACGAGGAGGAGAGCGCGAGGCACGGATTCGACTGAAGCAATTTTGCGAATCGCACCTTACGACGTACGACGTCGATCGCAATCGATCGGACATCGATGGTTCGAGCGGAATGTCACCCTATCTGCACTTCGGACAGATCAGCCCGATCGAAATCGCCGTCACGGCGCTCGAAACCCTGCGCGAGGCTGGCAAACCAGAGGTAATCGAGTCGTTTTTCAATGAATTGGTCGTGCAACGGGAACTCGCCATCAACTTTGCCCTGTATCAACCGGGCTACAACACCTTTGAAGGGATTCCCGATTGGGGCAAGAAGACACTCGCGGAACATGCCAGCGATCGGCGTCCAGTTCTCTATGATCGTGCCATGCTCGAACATGGCGCGACACATGATCCGCTCTGGAATGCTGCGCAACGACAAATGGTCCATGAAGGGTTCATGCCAAACCGATTGCGGATGTATTGGGCCAAACAAATGCTGCTGTGGACATCCAGCCCGGAGGAGGCATTTGCGATTGCGGTCGAGTTCAATGATCGCTATTTCGTCGATGGGCGAGATGCCAATGGCTATGCCGGCATTTCATGGTCGATCGGTGGTCGACACGATCGGCCCTTTCCGCCGAAACGCCCGGTTTTTGGTCTGGTTCGCCCAATGGGAATGAACGCGATGAAAAAACACTTCGCGGTCGACCGGTATATCGCCATGATCGAAGAACGCTATCCGAAGTAACCGCAGTAACCGCTGGCCCTCTTTGGGAAACATGTGATTACACAGTTTTGACACGATTGAGGGTGTACCCTTTGCTGTCGTCGGCAGTGAATAACCCGCACAATAGCAGCATGCGGGAACGCCGCATCACCGATTGGCTTCGGCCCTCCCATCATGAAGGATATCGCAATGAATGGTCACATCCACCAACCCGGCGTCTTCTGGAGACTGGATGAACCCACCATCTTGCAATTGCTGAGGAGCGAGGGGTGGGATCCCGTGCCGGTCACTGATCCAGTGGGGCACGTTTACCCGATTCACCAACATCCCGCAGACAAGTTGATCGCGATTCTCCACGGCGGAATGGAGATCAAGGTGGGCCAGGAGACCTACCGCTGCCTGGCCGGCGATAAGCTGATCATTCCCGGCGGGGCCGAACACGCCGCCGTTACCGGACCCGACGGTTGCACCTACTTTTGGAGTGAGCAGATTCGCTCCTGACTGCGATGCCTGGATTCGAAGCTGCGCGAGTGTTCACTATGTCCGTGAAAAGCGATTCGGGTGATCAGACGACTATTGAAGCATCCTTCCGGCGCTGCTTTGTCGAAGCGTTTAGATGACGTCCGACCCGGACTGGAATTGAATCGATCACGTGTGTTCGAGCTTGGCGATGCCAACTCAAAACCAGCAAAGACACTCCCGCGGGCAACCTGGCAGATCGATTTCGCCTGAACCTTTGTGTGATCGTCGTCCAGTTCAATTGATGCCCCATCCGACTTACATGTCACACAAGAGTTACAGCTTTTCAGCGTTGGTTCGCGGTGGCCTGCTTTATCTTGCGTTTTGATCGCCACTATTGAATAATTGAGTTCTTAGTCATGAATTGCACTATACGCGGAGCAGATGATGGCGACCCTTGCAGGTGGAACCACCGCAGCAGTGAAACGAGTCGATCTCAACGCGCTCCGTACCAACCAGATCCTGATCATTTCGCTCGCCGTGGTGGCGTTTGTGATCGGCACCGGAAGTGGTGGGAGCTGGATCGTTGCGGCAGTGGCGCTCTCGATGGCGATCGGGACGGCGGTGCCGGGGTACGGCCCATTTCAACTCCTTTACAAACACCTCCTGCTCCGGCTCGGCGTCATTTCACCGAAACCCAGACAGGAAGACCCGGCTCCACATCGTTTTGCACAAGCGGTCGGGGCGGCGTTTCTGACGGCATCCGCGGTTTCCCTCCTCGCCGGGGCGACAACGCTCGGTTGGATCCTCACCGCGATTGTGGTTGTGCTCGCACTGACGAACCTCGTCTTCGGTTTTTGCGCAGGATGCTTCGTCTTCTTCCAGCTGCGGAAAGCAGGTATCGGCGCATGATCGAACGATTGGGAATTGCACTTCTCTTCATCGCGGCGGCCGCGTTGATCGGAGTCGTCATACAGCGGACTGCCCGAGCCCATACTGCCCGCTTTACGTCGAATGTGACTCTTGATCGGGGCCCGGCGCATTTGCCGCGTTTGCTGGTCTTTACCAGCAAGTGGTGCAGTGACTGCATCACGCAGCACGAGTTGATCGAGCAATCACGAGGCAAGTGGGATCAATCGATTGAAGTCAGTTATCACGATGCGGTTGCCGAAGGCGATTTTGCGAAGCAATTCGGCATCCTGATTGTGCCGGCACTCGTGGTGGCGCGCTCCGACGGTGCAATCGTCGGTATTCGACAGGGACTGGTTGACGAGGATCGGTTACGATCCCTGATCGAGGCGGCCGCCTGAGGTCGGCTCCGATTCAGTCAGGATAGCTTCATGTCAACTCCACTCTCGATTCGCGACCGGCAGACTCCTCTCAAAGCTCAGTACCAATCCGACCCCGACACGGCACAAATGACCACCCGTGTCTACAGCACCACCACCGGAAATGACCCGATGCGGGTGCAGATCGGGACAGACGCCGGGGAGACACGCATTGATGCCGTTGCCCATCCGGCGGTCGGTGGATATGACGACACCGCTTGCTCAGGCGATCTCTTGATCACTGCCTACGCTGCCTGCCAGGAGATTACCCTCCGACTCGTCGCAACCGCGATGGGGATCGATCTGCAGCACCTCGAACTCGCCGTCGAAGGAGAGTGGGATGTCCGCGGCACGCTGGGCGTCGACCGCGAAACGCCCGTGGGCTACACGAAGATTCACACCACGATCAACGTTGTGACTGACGCGCCGGAGGAGAAGGTTCAGAAACTGCTCGAACGGTTTGAGCGCTATTGCGTCGTTGGAGCAACACTGCGTACTCCTCCGGAGTTGAGCATGTCCTATTCGATCGAACCGGCAACTGCCGTTTCCTAGCTCTCGAGGTCCAGCCATATGAGCAACCACCTGCATCCGGCGAGACCGGGTGCTGAAACGGACTTCCCGGAATCGAAGACCGAAGACGATCACGTCTACGGGTTCGATACGCTCACTATTCACGCCGGACAACGCCCCGATCCCACCACCGGCGCGCGAGCGATGCCGATTTATCAAACCAGCTCATACGTATTTGAAGATACGAATCACGCGGCCGAACTCTTCGCGTTGCAGCGCTTCGGGAACATTTACAGCCGGATCATGAACCCCACCACCGCCGCTTTCGAGGAGCGGGTTGCTTCTTTGGAAGGCGGAATCGGCGCACTTGCGGTTGCGTCCGGTCAGGCCGCACAGTTCATTGCGCTCACATCGCTCCTCGGGCCGGGGGATCAGATCGTCGCATCGAGCGCGCTTTATGGCGGCACCTACACCCAGTTCGATATCACCATGCGGAAATGGGGGGTCGATGTCGTATTCGTAAACCCTTCTAACCCCGAGAATTTCCGGCGGGCGATCACCGAACGCACACGCTGCGTTTACGGAGAAACGATCGGCAATCCCCGGATCGATGTCTTCGATATCGAAGCGGTTGGAAAGATCGCCCGGGAAGCCGGTGTGCCGCTGATGATCGACAACACCTTCGCCACCCCGTTTCTCTGTCGTCCCCTCGAATGGGGAGCAGACATCGTCGTTCACTCCGCCACCAAGTTCATTGGAGGCCACGGCACCTCCATTGGCGGAATCATCATCGAGTCGGGCCGATTCCCCTGGGACAATGGCAAATTCCCGGGAATGACCGAACCCTCTCCGGGCTACCACGGCATCCGATTTGCTGAAACCTTCGGCGAGTATGGGTATCTGATGAAGGCGCGGGTTGAAAACCTTCGCGACATTGGCCCCGCGCTCAGCCCGTTCAATTCGTTCATGTTTTTGCAGGGACTCGAGACGTTACACGTCCGCATGGAGCGGCACGTCCGGAATGCCGAGCAGATCGCGCACTTCCTCGCTGAGCATCCGCTCGTAGGATGGGTCAGCTATCCTGGACTCCCGGACAGTCCGTATCGCGCGCTCAAGGAGAAATACCTGCCGAAGGGCGCCGGAGCGGTGATGACCTTCGGTGTGAATGGGGGAAGGGAGACTGGAGCCCGATTCATTGAGGAGTTGCGCCTTATCTCCCACCTGGCCAATATCGGCGACGCCAAGACGCTGGTTATTCACCCGGCCAGCACGACTCACCAGCAACTGACTGATGAGCAACTCATTTCCGCCGGGGTTGGCTCCGATCTGATCCGCCTATCGGTCGGGTTGGAAGATGTCGATGACATCTGCTGGGACCTCGACCGCGCCCTTGGGCTGGCCGCCGTTGCTGACGAGAAAGAAGGAGCCAATGGCTGATATCGCGGATGCCGGTACAACCCAGGCAACGGCAGGTGCGTACAATCGATTGCGGCTGCTGACGACCTACAAGACGATTGCCATGGTCGGACTTTCGCCAGATCCGATGCGACCCAGTCACTTTGCGGCGATTTACATGCTCTCAAGCGGGTACGACGTTATCCCGGTCAATCCGCGCATCGCCGGGGGGAAGATCCTCGGTCAGACCGTTTACTCGTCTCTGGCCGAGATTCCCCGCCCGGTCGAGATCGTCGATGTCTTCCGGCGCGCGGAAGAGTGCGTGCCGCTAGCGCATCAGGCGATCGCAATTGGCGCGAAGGTTTTCTGGCTGCAACTCGGGGTAGTCAATGACGAAGCGATCCGGATCGCTCGCGACGCCGGATTGGAAACCGTGCAGAATCGTTGCGTGAAGATCGAACATGCCCGCTTCTTTGGGGGACTGAATCTGGTCGGGATGAACACCGGCGTGATTACCTCCCGCAGGACGATCGGGTGACCGCTTGAATCGAGATTGAGCGGTGCTAGACTCGATGCAGGAAAGGAGAGATCGATGTCAGCAACGAAGCCACACCGAGTTCAGGAACTTGTCGTCCGCGATGACCAAACACTCATTGCAATTCCTGCACTGGAAGGTGACCGACTCGTAAGATACCATGTCGAAGATCTTGCAGAGTCGCCACTTGAGCAACCACAGGGTATGCGACGACCTTCTCAGGAAGTCCATGAATCCACGGTCGTGCAGGGCGAGAGAATACGGATTGCACGTTT
>Ga0105048_10002248_pt1 | contig 31205 bp, 21 predicted proteins | sample MAT05_FD_78382 | JGI IMG/M metagenome (GOLD analysis project Ga0105048, IMG submission 78382) | Freshwater microbial communities from Lake Fryxell liftoff mats and glacier meltwater in Antarctica - MAT-05 | ecosystem: Environmental > Aquatic > Freshwater > Ice > Liftoff microbial mat | place... | reverse complement strand
TCATCACAGGCGGTATTGTTCCTATTGAAACACGACTAGAACTAGCAACAATTGATCCCTTGAAATCAAAGTATTTCCTCGATCGCCGGGAGTTAGGCATAATCAATGTCGGTGGTTCCTGAATAGTTAAAGCCGATGGTAATACATTTTCTGTAAATTATAAGGAAGCTTTGTATATTAGGATGGGTACAAATCTGATTACAGCTGAAATTTTAAAAAACAAAAGCTGGAAACTACTCAGAGAAAAGGTTTCTGAAGTTGTTTCCATTTATCAAAATATTCGAAAAACAAATTAAATCTGCCAAATTATGCCTCAAGCTAAAGCTATTGTACCTCCTGTTGGAAATTACAGGTGGAGAATTTTAACTCTGTTATTTTTCGCACTCAGCATCAATTATTTCGACAGAAGTATTCTGGGAGTCCTTGCTCCTACGCTGTTTAAGCTATTTGATTGGACAAATAAGGATTATGCCCTTATAAACATTTCCTTCAAAGCTGCCTATGCTCTTGGATTGCTTACAATGGGCGGAATAATTGACAAAATTGGCACAAAGAAAGGCTTTACTTTATCAATTGTTATATGGAGTGTATTTGGAATGTTGCATGCAACGATTTCAAAAGGTTTCAGCGTTATTGGTTTTGCAATGGCACGGTTTGGTCTTGGATTTGGTGAATCAGGAATTTTCCCTGCAAGCATAAAAACTGTTGCAGAATGGTTTCCTAAAAAGGAAAGAGCATTAGCAACTGGAATTTTTAATGCAGCTACAAGCGTTGGGGCAATTTTGGCACCGATAATTGTAGGATTGGTTGTTGCTGAAGATGGAAAAGGCTGGCAAATACCATTTCTTATTACAGGGGTCTTAAGTGCAATTTGGGTTTTCTTTTGGTTTAAATTCTACCAAAAACCTGAAAACCATCCTCATGTAAGTGAAGCGGAAATCAGTTACATTCATTCTGATTCCGTTATCGAAAATGAAGAGAAAATACCCTGGGCTAAAGTACTTCCTAAGCGCCAAACCTGGGCATTTGCACTCACAAAAATTCTGGATGCTGTTTGGTGGTTTTATCTTTTCTGGGGAGCAAAATTCCTCTTCGACCAATTCCATGTAGATATTAAAGGACTTGCCTTACCATTTATTATTATTTATGTATTGGCCGATTTCGGAAGCGTTTTTGGAGGCTGGCTTTCCTCTAAAATGATCAAAACAGGACTTTCAATAAATACGGCAAGAAAAAGAACCCTATTGATTTGCGCAATAATAATTTTACCTGTAGTTTTTGTTACAAAAGTTGAAAATAAATGGCTGGCAATAACACTGATTGGCCTGGCTGCTGCTGGACATCAAGCCTGGTCGGCCAATGTCTTTACACTTGCCTCAGATGTATTTCCAAAGAAAGCGGTAGGTTCTGTTGTTGGAATCGGAGGAATGATTGGAGCCTTATCAGGTATTATTGCAGATTTCAGTTTGGGTTCAGTACTTGACAACAAGGGTGTTGAAGGATATTTTTGGGCCTTTTTGATTGCAGGGTCTTTGTATCTGATTGTGCTTGGCATCGTCCATCTCTTAATGCCCGATATGACACCCTTAGATGAAAACCTGAATGAAATAAAGGTAGAGAAAATCTGAAATTGTACAAATTTCAAATAATTTCTACAATTACTCATTTACCGTAAACTGGTGATAATCGTTGATTCGGGATGTAATTTGTGTGACAAATGAACTTTTTTGAAAGAAATCAAATTTTTTTGGATGTAAAAAGTACATTTATGCAGATTATCAAATATATTTGTATATAACTATTTTTGAGTGACGCATAAACCGAATAAAATTCAAAGTGTTGAAAGATTCAAAGATTGATAAGAGTTTTGTTTTCTATTCACTTCTGGTTTTTCTATTTTTTCCCTTTACAATACTAAAAGGAAGTAGTATTATCCTATCTACATTACCTGTAACTGACGCTGAAAACACAGGTTCATCGTTAATTCTATGGTCAAAGGATATTTATCATATTATCACTATCCTTTTGTTTATTATAATTTGCATATTTCTGATCTATTTTATCCGGATCAAAAAAGAAAATATCTATAAAAGGAAGGCAATACTTGCCGGGGCAGCCTTTTCAGACTCTAATATATTGTATACCCTTATTGATAGTCTTCCTGAATTCATCTATATCAAAGATGATGAAAGTAAATTTGTCCTTGCCAACAAAAAACTGGCGCAAAAATTAGGGAGAAAATCAGGTATTGAGCTTGTTGGTAAAGCAGATAGCGATTTGTACCCTAAAGAATTGGCTAAGGAATATCTGAAAAAAGAACAAGATATAATGAAGTCGGATATTCCAATTTTTAATAAAAGAGAAAAGGGAATCCCTGAAAATGGTAAAGAAACATGGGTTTCTATCAGTATTATTCCTTTGCATGATAAAGGAAATAAAGTAATTGGATTAGTTGGTTTATGGCGTGATATTACTGAAATTGTTGAAAAGGAGAATGAAATTGAAAAAAGTAATTCATCTCTTCTTGAGCTAAATGCTGTACTTCAAAAACAAAAAGCGGAAATGCTTCAGCAAAAAGATTCCCTTAGGAATACAGCTGAAAAATTGTATCAAGAAGAAAAACAACTTCGTACTCTTATCGATAATATGCCCGACAGAATCTACATTAAAGACCGTCAAAGTCGCTTTATTGTTGGGAATATGCACGTGGCTAATATTATGGGTGTGAATTCTTCTGACGAACTTATTGGCAAAACCGATTTTGATTTTTATCCAAAGGACCTTGCTCAGGAATTTTTTTATGACGAGCAAAAATTGATGGATGCGGGCTTGCCGATTATTAATAAGGAAGAGAGAGGTCTGGATATGAATGGGCATGAAATAATTGTTTCAACAACAAAAGTCCCATTCAAAAATGAAAATGGTGAGGTCATTGGTGTTGTTGGAATGGGTAGAGATATTACTCCGCAGAAACTTGTAGAAAAAACACTTATCCTTCATCAGGAAAACTTACAGGAAGCCAATACATTGCTTGAAGAACGTCAGGAAGAGATTCAGCAACAAACGGAAGAATTGCATGCTCAGGCTGACTATCTGACTCAGATGAACCAGGATCTGGAAAAACTTTCAATGGTGGCTAGTCATACAGATAATGTGGTAATTATTATGGATGCTGATGCTAATATTGAATACAGAAACAAAGGATTCGAAAAGCATTATGGTTCAGGTGAGCGCAAATCTGGCACAAAAGTTAATTTAAGAGATATATCTTCTAATGAAAACATCGTTTCCATTATTGAAGAAATACAGAGAACCAAGAAATCTGTTTCATACGAAGGGAAATCCAGGGATAAAGACAGTAACGAATTCTGGTCCCAGACTACAATAACACCGGTACTTAATGAACAGGGAGATATTGTAAAGCTTATAGCAATTGACTCCGACATCAGCAAATTAAAAGATGCCGAACTTGAAATGAGTCTGCAAAAAGAGGTGATTGAAAAAAACAGGGACGATCTGAAAAGACTTAATGAAACTAAGAATAAGTTCTTTTCCATAATTGCTCATGACCTCAAAAATCCCTTTCATTCTATCATGGGATTCTCTGAGCTACTTACCCGCAGTTTCGAAACAATTGAAGATGCGCGAAAAAAAGAATTCCTTCAGCTCATAAAAGATTCCTCTACCTCAGCATATAATTTGTTGGAAAATCTCCTCGATTGGTCACGTACTCAGACTAACAGCATTAATTTTACACCTGCAAATATTAATATTGCTCAAATTCTTAATGAGAATATCCAAATACATAGCGTAGTTTCTCAAAATAAAGAAATCAAAATCAGCCATTCTTTTCCTGAGAGAATTATATCCTTTGCAGATGCTAATATGATTAATACTGTTGTTAGAAACCTACTTAGCAATGCACTTAAATTTACGCCAAAAGGTGGGGAGATTAGAATTGAAGCAGGAATTGTTGATAATGAAATTTTTGTAAGCATCAAAGATAGCGGACTTGGAATGGATGAAACTGCCAGAAAAAAGCTCTTTAAAATCGATGAATTTCACAATAGTGTTGGAACTTCCGGAGAAACAGGAACAGGACTTGGATTGATAATTTGTCAAGAGTTCATATCCCGTAATGGAGGAAAAATAATTGTTGAAAGCGAATCAGGAAAAGGTAGCTCTTTCAAGTTTTCCCTCCCACTGGAAAAACTTACTAATTGATTTGTAAACCCTTATTCATTAAGGGATTTTCTTTTGTGTATTTTACAATTACTATTTCTTAGAATCCTAAATTTCCCCAGAATTATTTCAAGCATCCTTAAATTAAAATCATTCTAAATTGCACTTGCGTATTGACTTAACGTATTTTTTACGCTAAGTTTGATTCCAACTTATTCGAATCTACTTGCAAAATCTAAATCCGCATATTTCTGTAGACTGTGTAATTTTCGGATTTGATGGAGAGAATTTAAAGGTTCTTCTTATAAAGAGGGATATTCCAAATACCGATGATTCGAAAAAAAGCATAACAGACTTCAAACTTCCCGGCGATTTTATTACTGATGAAGAAGATCTGGAAACAGCGGCAAGTCGCGTACTGATGGAATTAACCGGGTTACAGAATATTTTTTTAAAACAACTATGGGTTTTTGGTTCTCCAAACCGTATTCATAAGGCAAGAGATTTCAACTGGCTCAGGCAAACAACTGGAATGCCAATAGAGCGTGTAGTTACAGTGGCATACTATTCCCTGATTAAAATTAGTGAAAGTCAACAGGAACTCGTAAATAAAAGCAATGCATTTTGGGTAAAACATGACGATATCATTGATCTGGCCTTTGATCATTACGAAATCCTTCAGAGAGCTTTAAAAGTTCTTCGCAAAAGGCTTCAGAATGAGCCAATTGGCTTTGAACTTCTATCTAAAACATTTACAATCAGGCAACTTCAGAATTTGTATGAAATAATTTTGGGTCGGGAACTTGATAACAGAAATTTCAGGAAAAAAATTCTCAAAGCTGAGTATCTGGTTCCAACAATAGAAAAGGAAACTGACGTGGCTCATAAGCCAGCACGTTTATTCATGTTCGATAAAGTTATATATGATAATGCGGAAACCAGAGAGATGGGATTTCAATTTTAGGGTGATGAAAACTTAAAAATAAAATACGGTTACAGAAATACAAACATAGAAATTACACACTGACAAAAATGTATCTAATCGGTTTCGACATCGGAAGTTCATCAGTAAAAGCGAGTATTATTGAAGCTTCCACAGGTAAATGCGTAGGTTCGGCTTTTCATCCGAAACAGGAAATGAGTATTAAAGCTCTGAAACCAGGCTGGGCTGAACAGGAACCTGAAGACTGGTGGAAAAATCTCCAACTGGCTGCTATCGATGCAGTTAAGGAATCAAAAATCGATAAAAAGCAAATTGCAGCTATTGGTATTTCTTATCAGATGCATGGTCTGGTTATTATTGATAAAAACAAAAAAGTTCTGCGCCCTTCAATTATCTGGTGCGATAGCAGAGCTGTATCGTATGGTGAAAAAGCATTTGAGTCTCTGGGACATGAAAAATGTCTTTCACGCTTATTAAATTCTCCTGGGAATTTTACCGCATCCAAGCTTAAATGGGTCAAAGAAAATGAACCATCTCTGTATGCCCAAATTTGGAAAATAATGCTTCCAGGCGATTATATTGCAATGAAACTTACCGGGGAAGTAAACACAACTGCATCAGGACTTTCAGAAGGTATTTTATGGGATTTTAAAGAAAATAAAACCTCTTCCCTGTTAATGGATCATTATGGTTTTAATTCAGACTTTATCCCTGAAATTGTTCCAACTTTCAGCAAACAAGGCGGATTATTAAATGAAGTAGCCAACGAATTGGGACTTCCCTCAGGAATCCCGGTTGCCTACAGAGCTGGTGACCAGCCAAATAATGCCTTTTCACTAAATGTACTGAATCCCGGGGAAATTGCTGCTACAGCAGGCACTTCAGGCGTGGTATACGGAGTAAGTGGTGAAGTGAAATACGATCCACAATCCAGAGTCAATACCTTTGCCCACGTGAACCACACTGTTGGGAAGAATCGACTCGGAGTTCTTTTATGCATCAATGGTACAGGCATTTTATATTCATGGATCCGTAACAATTTTCTTGCTGGTAAAGATTATGCATCACTCAACGAGTTGGCTGCCAGTGCACCAATAGGTTCGGAAGGATTAAGCATTTTGCCATTTGGTAATGGAGCTGAGCGTATGCTTGGAAACCGTGAGACAGGAGGAAGAGTAAATAACATCCAGTTTAATATTCATAAACAATCACATATAATTAGGGCTACTCAGGAAGGTATTGTTTTTTCATTGTATTACGGAATGGAAATCATGAAAACAATCGGAATCAATCCAAGTGTAATCCGCGCTGGCAATGCAAATATGTTTCTTAGCCCGATATTCAGGGATACCTTAGCTGGGATCAGTGGCGCAACTATTGAGCTTTATGATACAGATGGAGCACAGGGAGCGGCCAAAGGAGCAGGGATTGGAGCAGGGATATATGCCAACGCTGAAGAAGCATTTAAAAATCTTAAACAAATAAGTAAAATAGAACCATCATCATCAAAAGCCGGTGAGTATCAGTCTGCATATAAACTATGGCTTGAACAACTTAATTCACTAATTAAATAATAATCCTATGGAATTTCTAAAAGGCGACAAGGAATTTTTTCCTGGAATTGGAAAAATTAAATTTGAAGGTAAGGAATCAAAGAATCCCCTTTCCTTTAAATATTATGATGAGAAAAAAGTAATTGCCGGAAAAACTCTAAAAGAGCACATGCGATTTGCGATGGCATACTGGCATACAATGACTGGTACAGGAGGCGATCCGTTTGGTCCAGGAACAAAGATTCTCCCCTGGAATTCAAAAAAAGACGATGTGGAAAAAGCTAAAGACCGCATGGATGCTGCATTCGAATTCACAAGTAAAATGGGTATCCCCTACTATTGCTTCCACGACTTTGATTTAATTGATGAAGGCAGCTCAATCAAAGAATCTGAGAAAAGATGGCAAGTAATGATTGATTATGCAAAAGAAAAACAAAAAGCCAGTGGGATAAAACTTCTCTGGGGAACAGCTAACGTGTTTTCACATCCCCGCTATATGAATGGTGCCGCAACTAACCCCGATTTCAATGTTGTTGCGCATGCCGGTACTCAGGTTAAAAACGCCATAGACGCAACTATTGCTCTGGGAGGCGAAAATTATGTATTCTGGGGAGGTAGAGAAGGATACATGAGTCTGTTGAACACCAATATGCATCGTGAGCTTGACCACATGGCCAAATTCCTGCAAATGGCAAGAGATTATGCAAGAAGAAATGGTTTTAATGGAACCTTCCTTATTGAACCAAAGCCTATGGAACCTACCAAACACCAATACGACTTTGATACAGCAACCGTTATTGGTTTCCTTACAAAGCATGGCTTAGCGGGAGATTTTAAAATGAATATTGAAGTCAATCACGCAACACTCGCAGGACATACTTTCCAGCACGAGTTACAGGTAGCCGCTGATGCAGGACTATTTTGCAGTATAGATGCTAACCGCGGTGATAGTCAGAATGGCTGGGATACTGATCAATTCCCAATAAATATTTATGAATTGGTTGAAGCAATGCTTGTTATTATTGATGCAGGTGGATTAACAAACGGAGGTATCAATTTCGATGCTAAAACCAGAAGGAATTCCACTGATCTTGAAGATCTGTTTATTGCACATATTGCTGGAATGGATGCCTTCGCCCGTGCATTTGAGATCGCTCATACCATTATTTCGAAATCCGAACTTCCCCAAATGAAAAAAGCAAGATATGCTTCATTTGATTCAGGAGTTGGACAACGTTTCGAAAAAGGTGAACTGAATCTTGAAGATCTCCGCAAACTTGCTGAAGAACTTGGTGAACCCAAGCAAGTAAGTGGAAAACAGGAGCTTTATGAAGCAATTATCAATCAATACATTTAATCCAAATTAAAATTCTCTCTTGCTCTCTGTGAATACTTTACAAGAATCTTCCATGGAGATTACATTGTAAAAGATGATTCACAGAGATGCAAAGAGAAAAAACCTCAAATTCACACTACTAAACACACAAAAACATGGCATTTATTGATACAAGTTCAAAATCAGCCGTAAGTAGTTATAGCAAAGGTAATCCGCTGTATATCACTATGCTGACATTTGTTGCTACACTGGGAGGTCTGCTCTTTGGATACGACACTGCTGTTGTCAATGGGGCAGAAAAATCACTGGTAGAATTCTACATCACAGGCATTTTAAATCCTGATAATTACCAATATGCTGTTGACATGATAAGTCAGTACAAAATAATGATGGCAATCGTTATCACTATTGTTTTTGCCATTATTTCTAGTCAGGTTATTAAGCTTATTGGCCGGAACAAAGGGCTGGCAGTAACAGGGGTAATTATGGGTGCCGTTGTTCTGTGGATGGTTTTTTTCTTAAAAAGATCCATTCCTACAGAATTAGCTGCAATTCAGGAGTACGCTGACACTATCAAAGGATTTGTTATTGCAAGTGCTCTGATTGGTTGCGTTATCGGAGGTTCGCTATCCGGTTTTATATCCAAGTCAATTGGTAGAAAAAATGGTTTATTTATAGCTGCAGTTGCTTTTTTCATTTCCGCAATTGGAGCATGGAAACCAGAAGCTTTTAATTTTTTCGGCACACTTGACGCGTATTCATTTGTTGTTTACAGAATAATCGGCGGTATAGGCGTTGGTATAGCTTCAATGATTTCGCCCATGTATATTGCCGAAATTGCACCTGCAAAAATTCGCGGAAGGTTGATTTCCTTTAACCAGTTTGCCATCATTTTTGGAATGTTAGTAATTTATTTTGTGAATTATTTCATTGCAAAACAAGGTGATGATCAATGGTTGAACACAATAGGATGGCGGTATATGTTCCTATCAGGAGCAATCCCTGCAGGACTTTTTATACTATTATTGTTTTTTGTACCAGAAACTCCGCGTTTCCTCGTTCTTAACAATCAGGAAGACAAAGCATTAAAGGTCTTGAACAAAATTGCCGGAAAAGACGATGCCAAAAAAATTCTCGAAGAAATAAAAGGTACCCTTCATGAGCACAACGTTCCATGGCTTTCTTATGGTTTTATGATCATTTTTGTCGGAATTATGCTTTCGGTATTTCAGCAATTCGTTGGGATAAACGTGGTTTTATACTATGCTGGAAATATTTTCCGTAACATGGGTGCATCAACCGACAGTTCACTTCTTCAGACGATTATAGTTGGTTCTGTAAACCTTTTATTTACCGTTTTAGCGATAGTTACAGTGGATAAATTCGGGCGTAAACCATTGATGATTATTGGCTCAATTGGTATGGCAATTAGCATGATTGCACTAGGCTCTACGTTTTATCTGGGAGGCAGCGTCTTATCGCAGAGTGGAGGCTACATTGCCTTAACTTTCATGCTTTTATACACTGCATCATTTGCAATGAGTTGGGGCCCAGTATGCTGGGTTCTTTTGGCGGAAATATTCCCGAATTCCATACGTGGTGCCATGTCCATAGCAGTTGCCGCACAGTGGATTGCAAACTGGGTAGTTTCCTTAACCTTCCCGATGATGAACGATAATGCTTTTCTTACAGAAAAGTTCAATCACGGTTTTTCTTTCTGGATTTACGGCGTGATGGGTATAATTTCAGCATTATTCATGTGGAAATTTGTTCCTGAAACAAAAGGGAAAACTCTGGAAGAAATGGAGAAACTCTGGAAGAAATAGATCAGGATTTTAAGCCGGGTTAAATTGTTTTTCGCACAGGGAATCCGGTAATATCAAAGCGCAAGTAAAAGCTATACTTTAAACTTTTATTTGCGCTTTTACATTTATTATCATTGGTGCCCGGTTAAAAAACATAAATACTCTGCAAATGCTGATTTTATCGTGTCCCTGACTTCGACAAATGCTCAGTCCAAGGCCGGGCCTTAATACAACCGGGGCTTACTTTATTTTTCTACCGATATTTAATCCCTAACGGGATTGTCCTGGAGGGACAAGATATTGGTAGATATATAGTTAGAAAAGCACCTAAAGTCACGGCGTTGGACTGAGCATTTGTCGAAGTCAAGGACGAAATAGTATTTTGCCAGACAACAATGAATCATTATGTTAAAAAACATCCAGGGTTTAAACCCCTCATGTTTAATGTGTCGAAAAACTAAAAATCAGCTTGTCATTATCTCTTTTTTTTGAAAATCACCAACTTTTCTTGACCACATTACCGCATGAAAAGTTTCTAAGGTATGGGATGTGATGCTATTTATCCGAAATTTGTTTCTGTCTTGCAAAAGCAGCTTTTACAGGAAGTACAATACGTTCAAGTAATCTTCGGTCGTTGGTAATAATTTCCGCAATTCCCTGCATATCCTGATTAAACTCCAGCTCAGTTCCATAGCCTGTTTTCAAGCCTTCAGGTAAATCAACTATTACAGAGTACTCATTATTGCTGGCAACAAGCGAAATGCTACGGATTTTGCCTTTAACCATGCCAAATTCAAGGTATGGGTAATTTGCAAATTTTATGTTTACCCATTGACCGGGTTTTACTTTTCCAGCACCTGAAAGCGGGAGGTTGACCTTTCCAATCATTTCACCGGGATATTCAGGAATGACCGACATCACAACATCACCTTCCCTGACATCCTGGTTCTGGCTCCAGATGCGGGTAAAACTCACCACACCACCCACAGCAGACTTCAATATGTACTTTTGTTCCCAGTCGGCAATGGAGGCAAAAAGCTTATTTGCTTCTTCACCAAGTGCGGAACCGAGCTTGCCGTTATCTTCACTTCTTTTAAGTCCCAGATCTAGGATTTCCTGTGAAAGTTTTGAAATCTGAATTTCATTGGAGGCAAGAGTAATGCGTGATTGTTCGTAAGCATATTGTTTCTGAAGGTATGATGCTTTTGATTTCTCAAAATCGGATTCAGGGATAACTCCCTGTACAAAAACCAAAGAATCTCTTTTAAACTGTTTGGAAGCCAGCAATTCCTCTTGCTTTAATATTCTGCTCTGATTATTCAGTCGACTGGAATAGTTCTTATATTTTACAATTTCAGCCTTTAACGATGTGATTTTCTGGTTATGGTAATCGAGCTTTACAAATTGTGAATAATCGTTATATTGTTTCAAAAAAGCTGCATAAGTTTGCTGTATATCGCCCAGGACCAGGTTGACTGAAAACATAGGGGCTGATAATTCGGATTGGTTTTCAATCGTTGTTCTGAATATCTCAAGTTCAGATTTCAAATGTTGAATATCTTCGAGATTTCCTGGGTTTTCAATGAGTGCGAGAATTTGTCCCGTCTTTACTACTTCATTGTCTTTAATAAACAACTGCATGATTTTACCATTTGTCCTGGCAACAGCATTTGACGGGGGATTTTCAGTGGTAACTAAGATTGTAGCATTAACCATATCCGGGTATTTAAACCACCAGCTACCTAGTAATATCAGCACAATGACAGCGAACACAAGTATGGTACCCCAGCGGATAATCCAATGTGGAATATGTCCAAGGATTTCCTTTACTTCCTCGCTTTTGAGTTCGATTTCAGGTTTTGATAATTCTTCTGCTTCCATGAGATGCAATGAAATACGGGTTCAAGATAAGAAATTTTCGTGATTCTTTAGATGGAATTTCTTTGCCGGGCAGAAATGATAAACCCTTTCCGCAATGTGGAAAGGGTTTTCAGAAAGAATTATTCGCCAGATAGCTTAAACGTCAATCCTGGCATATTTTGCATGTTTCTCAATAAATTCGCGGCGAGGTGGAACATCATCTCCCATGAGCATAGAGAAAATTCTATCGGCTTCAACAGCGCTGTCAATGGTTACCTGCCGCAGAGTGCGTTTTTCAGGATTCATAGTTGTATCCCATAATTGTTCGGCGTTCATTTCCCCAAGACCTTTATAACGCTGGATATGAACACCAGCAGGGTTGCCGGGGCTCATCTCTTCAACCAGAGCTTTTCTTTCATCCTCGGTCCAACAATAGCGTTCTTTGGTACCTTTTTTAACCAGATAGAGAGGCGGAGTAGCAATATACAAATATCCCTTTTGAATCAATTCAACCATGTAACGGAAGAAGAAAGTCATAATCAGAGTGGTGATATGGCTACCGTCGACGTCGGCATCGGTCATAATAATAACCTTATGATATCTGATATGCGTAAGATTCAAGGCTTTACTGTCTTCCTCGGTACCAATTGAAACTCCGAGAGCAGTGAAGATATTTTTTATTTCTTCGTTTTCAAAAATCTTGTACATCATTGCTTTTTCCACATTCAGGATTTTTCCCCTGAGTGGCATAATAGCCTGAAATTGTCTGTCACGGCCTTGTTTAGCAGTACCTCCAGCTGAATCTCCCTCGACAAAATAGATTTCAGTAAGAGCGGGATCTTTATCAGCACAATCGGCTAATTTCCCGGGAAGACCCGCACCTGAAAGCACATTTTTCCTTTGAACAAGTTCTCTGGCTTTTCTTGCAGCATGACGGGCAGTAGCAGCTAAAATAACCTTGCTTACGATGGTTCGTGCATCTTTGGGATTTTCCTCCAAATAATTTGCAAGCTCAGCGCTAACTGCCATATCAACTACGCCCATGATTTCGGAGTTCCCTAGCTTGGTCTTTGTTTGACCTTCAAACTGTGGTTCCTGAACTTTAACGGAAATGATCGCTGTTAGTCCTTCGCGAAAGTCATCACCATTAATATCGAATTTGAGTTTGGTAAGCATTCCCGACTTATCAGCATAGGATTTTAAAGTACGGGTAAGTCCCCTTCTAAAACCTGCAAGGTGAGTACCTCCTTCGATTGTATTAATATTATTTACATAAGTGTGTACATTTTCCGTGAAAGAAGTGTTGTACTGAAGAGCAATTTCCACAGGAACACCGTTCTTTTCGGTATCAAGATAAATAATTTTATCAATGAGTCTTTCACGATTTTCATCCAGAAAAGCCACGAATTCCTTAAGCCCTTCTTCTGAATGAAAACTTTCCTGACGATATTTTGCCAGAGGATTATCACTAGAGTTTCCGTTTGCAATAGTGTCATCAACCTCACGCATATCGATAATGCTAAGTTGAATCCCTTTATTTAAATATGCAAGTTCTCTAAGACGAGCGGAAAGAATTTCATAATGGAAAGTGGTAGTTGTGAAAATTGTGTCGTCAGGAATGAAATTAATTACCGTTCCAGTTTTATCACTTACCCCAATCTCTTTAACATCGGCAACAGGTTTTCCCCGCTCGTAAACCTGTTCGTATACTTTGCCATTCCTGTGAACTGTAGCAGTTAAGCGTGTTGATAGTGCATTTACGCAAGAAACCCCTACTCCATGCAACCCTCCGGAAACCTTATAAGATTCCTTGTTAAATTTTCCTCCGGCATGAAGGACTGTCATAACGACTTCCAATGCTGATTTTTGTTCTTTTTCGTGCCAATCGACAGGAATACCGCGACCATTATCAGTTACAGTAACTGAGCCATTTTCGTTAATAATCACGTCTATATCAGTACAATGACCAGCTAAAGCTTCATCAATAGAGTTGTCAACAACTTCATAAACAAGATGATGCAACCCTTTCACACTGATATCACCAATGTACATAGCAGGTCTTTTTCTGACAGCTTCAAGACCTTCAAGCACCTGAATATTATCTGCGGAATAGGCATTACCATTTGCACCTACTGCACCATTCTCCATTGCTTCGTTTTCTTTGTTCTCCATTTTTTCTTTTTTACAATCATAATTATCAATCCTGACAATGAAATAAATCAAAATCAGAGTATCTATTTTATCCCGTTTATCGATTAAAACTGATTATTTCCGGAAGAATTAAATCGGAAATAGTAGCGGAAAAGAAATTTTGCTTCTTTGAACTTTGCAAGTAATTGAATATCAAATTCATAAATATAAATTCCAAACTTCCATCTTGAAGGAACAAATGTAATTAAAAAACAGCGGTTTTTACTATAAAATCAGTAATAAATGGCGGGGATTTTTCAACATTTTATTAATACTGTAACTAATTGTATTATTGCGATTTACAATAGTTTTGCGATAGGCTAAACAAGTGCCAGGTTTCAGATGGATTTTACAAATACATTTGCCAGAGATAAAAAACAGCCAAAGTAATTATGTTAGTTCTAAATCGCTATAAAAACCAGCCTAAGCAGGACTTTTACAGTGAGTATGAAAAGCCGGCAAGGAATTGCAGTCTTTGAGATGGATATTGATTCCAAATCTGGTACTTAGTGGCTGTGAGGTTATTAAACCTTAGGAAAAACGATAGAGTTTTTGTATAACGGTATTCCATTGAAAGATTAGCATCCAGATATCCATTCAGTTCATTTACTTGACTTGCAATTCCTTGAGCGTAGCGCTTACCGGTATAGAATATATCAGTTCCAATAAGTATCTTATCCCTTAGATTATAATCCGCAGAAAGTGATGCTTCGAATGATGGCTTGTGCCATGCATATTGCAGTCTGTCGAGTTGGAATTTATAATAGTTTGCTTTCAAAAGGAATTGCAACTTTTCTGACTGATGCCAGCTAACTTCTCCTCCGAGACTGAAAAGTGAAAGATTATCATAATCGGTGATGAACTTATTTCTTAGAATTTCGCTGCTGTCGTTTACAAAGAAATACAAGCTATCAATCTTCTCAAATGAGCCTTTCAGGTTAAAGGACATTTTATTGCTGTAACGGCCTTTTAAACCGGCAAACACTATCATCGAATGATTGGAGTTAGTGACTTTATATCCCGGAGTTAAAAAAGGATTTTCAAAGAGAATCTTACCGTAATTATTTATTTCCTTATACCCGTTTACTCCAAGATAAGGGATAAGCACAGCAGGTACAATATTGAATTCAAAGCTGGCACGTGGGTAGAAATTTGTTTTTTGGTTATTTCCATCAAAATTCACATTAAAACCAACAAGAAATTTCCATTCTTCGGTACTTTTTGAGTACCAAGGGTTTACATCTACAACTGAATACTTCGATGAATCAAGCTCTCCGTCCATTCCGAAATATCGTATTCTCAGATCACCTCCGATAACCTGGTCGTTAATTCTTTTATTGAGTGAAGTGGCGAAGTCAACTGCCTGTTCAGTATTTTTATAATTGTCTCCAAGAATTTCGTAATTCAAAGCGGTTTTGTAGTTCAGGTGAAAGGAATCTGAATACATGGAATAAAAGTTAATGCCTGCATCAGCCGATAAAATCTTCTGCATATTGGATTTTCGATCGAGCAGAGTATCAATTGCAGGATTGTACCCGTAGTACAAAACAGAGTTATATCCCCCCGAAATATCAGCTTCAAGAACAGAGGCTTTAAAGATTTTTTTGCCATATAACTTCATTAGGTTGTCGTTATAATTTGCGTTAACTTTTTTATTATTATCCAGTTTAATTTTCCCGGTTGATGATTGATGAGTATAATAAAACCCTAATTGTGTTGTTTTTGCTCTCAACTGATTAATAGACAGTTCCATATAAGGCGTCAAGTAATTGCCTGCGCCGAGGCTAAGCTGCGTTTTATATAATTTCTGTATTGGTAAGCCAACCATTTTTGCTGGTTTAATTGGATCAATTTTATAATCTGTTTCAAATCTTTTGGGATAAATTACATAACCATATTCCGGAATAATCCTTGTTGTATCGTTAAAAACAGGCAAAAGGCCTATTTTATTTGCCTCTGAGAGTGTAGGAGTGTATGGTTTCACAACTCTAACCTCCTTTTGAATCTGATTCTGTGCAATTGTCTCAGCATTAAAAAACAAAGGAGTGGCAAGGGTAAGGATAATGAAAATTGATTTTAAGCTACTCATATATTTTTCGTTTAAGTACATTCTCAGTAACATTTTTTCAGGTCTGCTTTTCAGTAATTAGTTTCAATAATTATTGAACTCCAATCTCCATAGGTTCAGGCACAGGTGCAAGTTCGCGGGCATTTGCCTTTTCTGTAATCATTTTTTTAGTTTCGATAGCAGAAGCTTTAATACCATCGTTTTCTTCAGTATAATAATCGATTACACTCTGAAGTGTCTGTAATGCCTGAAAATCGTCGCCATTTGCCTGAAAGATATCAGCCAGTAAAAGAAAGGATTTGCCCATCCAATATGCATGCGGTGTATTCATGTCGATATATTGGTAAATCACTTCTTCTGCCTTTTTCTTATCTCCCTGTAAAAAAGAAAGTTCAGCAACTCTGTATTTCGATTCAGCTCCTTCTTTACTATTAACTTCAACAGCCACTTTGGTGAACCAATCGAGTGCTGCTGCAGGATTATTTTGTTTCAGATACGCATTAGCGATGGTAAACAAAGCCTCCCTGTTAATCTCAGCCTGCAGCTTGTCTTGCAAGAGTACTTGATTTGCGGCTGTAATACTATTCTGGTATTCTTCCAGCTTAACATAGCAGCGCATAAGTCCCAATTCTGCTTCAGCAATATTTGCCTTTTTTTCTCCTAATTCAATAAGTTTTAGATACAATTCAGCAGCTCTGTTGTAGTCGGCTTTTCCGTATGCAATGCGCGTTGCTGCTACAAGTGCCGGCTCGGAAAACATATTGGCGGGCTGGGAAATGATATATTCAAGGGATGTGAACGATTCATCTGGTCTATTCAGTTTAAGGAGGCAGTCGGCTCTATAATAATGAGCGTTTAGTAAGAAGTTACCGTTCACAAAACGGGCTATGTAATTATCCAAACTCTGAATTGCTTTATTACAATCGCCGGCAAGGTATGAGTTCTCCGCAGCAGAGTAGATCAATGAATCTTGTTCCATCATGCTGATTGCTTTCCCAAGTTCTTCAACATAAGAAAGATACGAATCTACCATATTCTGACTTACATAAATATCCTTGATTGACTTCAGAGAGTTTGAAGATTCTGTAGTTCCCGGATAATCCCGAACGACTTGTTTGTAATAAGCAAGCGCCTGATCTGAGTTTCCCGAATTATTTGAAATGAGACCAAGTTGTACTAGTGTTCTGCTCAGATAGTTGCTATTTGGAAATTCCGTAGCAAGACGTTGGTAACTTTTTATTGCATCAGCAGACATATCGAGCTGCGCATAGGTTTTTCCCAGCTCAAAGAGAGCATCGTCGATATATGCAGATTTTGGATAATCTTTTAATAACTTGTTAAATGTTTCAACTTTCTGTTTTGGCTGGTCCATTAAGCCCTGGCAGAATCCCTTTTGAAAGCATGCATAATCAACATCCGCTTTATTCAGTTGAATCACTTTTGAATATAATTCAATCGCATCGGTATAGCGGCTATCGATAAACCTGGTGTCACCCAAACGGTTATAAGCATCTGCAAGAGTAACGGCGCTTTGGTTCTTTTCCAGATTTGTATAGGCTGAAAACCATTTTTGAGCAGCAGGGTAATCTTTTTTCGAAAAAGCTACATAACCCAGACTATAATTAAGCATTGGATATTCGATAACTTTATAGGCGAAGGGATCTGCTTTGAATTGGTTATAGAAATCTTCAGCGGTACCGGCATCACCCACTCTGAAATAGGCTTCTCCCAGCCAATATAATGTTCTCGCCTTTATGAGTGCATCATATTGAGAGTATTTCAAGGAACGGTCAAAACTGGAAATAGCATCTGTAAACCTCAGATTGGTAAAGAGTTCCAATCCCCTGAAAAAAGAAACTCTCTGCAAAGCCTTTTCCATATCAGAGTCTTTTTCTTTTATTTTCTCAAGGGATTCCTGCGCCATTTTATAGTTTTTGGTATTTAAGTAGGCCGCTACGAGGAAATTATAAGCCTCATCTGAACGTTTGGATGCAGGATAGAGACTGAGGTAGCGATTAAAAGCCTGAATGGCTTCATTAAAAGGATTGTATGATAATTCGTAAGTGACTTTTGCGTAATTGAAGAGCGCATCTTCCTGAATAACAAGGTTATAATCCATTCCGGCAGCCACGCTAAATGCCTTACGAGCTTTGTTTTTATCGCCAGTTTTGAGGTAGCAGTCGGCCAGATTATACATTGAACTCTGAGAAATTTCAGAATTGGTATAAGCTATACTTTCAAACAGCTCGGCAGCTTCTTTATATTTCTCCGACTTATAATATATAAATGCAAGCTGATAACGATCGCCCAGAGTGAGTGTTTTATTCTTATCCCTATAGATTTCGAGATAAGGCAATGCCTCCTTGTAGCTGGCGAGCGCAAAATAAGAATCGCCAATAATTTTAGCCATTTCACCTTCTCTTTTCTCTGAAATTGAGTCCATTAGCGGTGGTGCAAACTCAACAATTTTCTCATACTTCTGTTGCATGAAATAAATCTGCGTAACGTAATAGGGAGCCATGGACGAAAAAGTTGGGTCGTCAAGCAGTCGCATGAAGCCTGTCAATGCCGTTTCGTAGTTTTTCTGATCGTATGCAATGTGTGAATAATAATACAAAGCGGGTGAGGAATACTTGCTTTCAATATCCTTAATTTCGAAAAAACAAACTCTGGCGTTTTCGAAATCATTGAGCATGTAATAACTGTATCCTTTGTTGAAATAGTATTCTGAGAGTTGATCGGCATTGAGAACATATCGTTCAACTTTATTGTAGTATGAAATTGCTTTAGAATAAGTTTTTTTGCGGTACATAAAGCCCGCCATGCGAAAGTTAGCGTCGTTAATTAACTGACTTTCAGGATTATTGTTTACAAATTCGTAGACCTTGTATTCGGCGTCCATGTTATAAAGTTCAATGGCGCACATTGCCGAATAATACATGGCACTTGCTTTAAGTTCTGATTTTTCATTGCCGTACACATCAAGAGCTTTGGTGAAAAATTCCTGAGCGGCACTATATTTCTCATTGTTATACAATTCCAGTCCTTTATAATAATCTAAGTCCGGGAAGGAATTAACCATAGTTTTCTGCGCCTGCAGGTTGACCATGCAAACCGACAATATGATGAAAAGTAAGGTTCTTCTGAATATCATAGTTGCAATTTTATTATACTGGCTAAAGTTAATCATTAATGAAGCTAAGGTTTTAATCGAAAAAAGTTTTAATTAACATTCCTGTGTTAATTAGACGAAGAAAAATAAAAAAGTTTCTAATTAATCCTCACGAAATAGAAAGCGTAATCAATTCAGAGCAAAATGGCTTTATCAATATTCTTTTTAGTTCTCATTTCTTTTTTCGCTTAAAAACCACAATCTTTGTATAGTTATGTACAAAACGATAACAATTGCATAAAATTGCACAACATGGCTCTCGATAAAATTATAGAATTTCATAATGTTTCCATTGCCATAAAAGATCATCTGATACTTTCCGAAATCAATTTTGAAATTGAAAAAGGCGAATTGGTTTACCTTATCGGAAAAGTTGGCAGCGGAAAAACAAGTCTGATAAAGACCATAAATGCTGAGATTCCTATGAAATCGGGGAATGCCATTGTTGCCGACTTTAAACTTGAAGAGCTAAAAAAGAGTCAGATACCCTATCTAAGACGCAAATTAGGAATTGTGTTCCAGGATTTTCAGTTACTTATAGACAGGTCTGTTCATGAGAATCTGGAATTTGTGCTAAAAGCAACAGGATGGAAAAACAAAGTCGATATACATAAACGTATCTCAGAAGTGCTTGAGAAAGTTGATCTGGGAACAAAAGGTTATAAGATGCCTCATCAATTATCAGGTGGGGAGCAACAGCGAGTTGTAATTGCAAGGGCTCTTCTTAACGATCCTGAAATCATACTTGCCGACGAGCCAACCGGGAACCTCGATCCAAAAACGTCTGAAGATATTATGCAAATTTTGCTGGAAATCAGTCGTAACGGAAGAGCTGTGCTAATCGCTACACATAATTACAATCTGTTAAAGAAATTTCCCTCGAGAATAATGAAATGTGCTAATGAGAGACTCGAAGAGACGTCAATAATTGATCCTGAAATTGAGTTTTTGAGCAGACAGATTTGATCCCTGCTAAGTAAACCTGTAATCCCCATCACCATCCTGAAATACCGGCACATCTGAAGAGTTTTTCAGAAGTTCCTTTGAAATAGCTGAATACTTTGTAAAATATCTTCTTGAAAGTATAAAAAATTTCCTCTCCGAAAAATAATGGGTAATTTCTGGCTGGGAGGTTATTAGAGTTCTGATTTGGGGATTTGAAAAGCAATAATTTACAAAAGCTACAGGGAGTTTGGTTTTAAAATCATCTGTACAATATGTGAAAAGGGTTTTTAATACGCCATCTCTCAGACTGAGCATCATAAGAGCATTTGTTTCACCTTTTTGTTCCCATCTTAGCCAGAAAGTTGAAAACTCACCTGCCACAGCGCTAAAATAATACTTATTTCTAACTTCAGCATTCATGTCATCAGGGGTTATAAGCCAGGGCTGCATTTTGAGTGCTTCGATTTCAGGAATATAGAAGTTACCCCGGCTATTTTCATTGATAAATTCGAAATCCGTCTTCTCAGGATCAATAATTTTTAAAGGATTAAAGCGATTCGAATCAGTCGTCCTCATTTTTCGAATCCCATTATAAACAAGCAATTCAAAAATCTCGAAAAGCCATGAAATTCCTGAATAAAGGAACAAGTTTGTAAAATACCGAATTCTCCTATTTGAAAAATTTATTGCCTTCAGTCGACTATGAATACCAGGTCGAATATTTACAACAAGTCCATCTCTTTTCATCATCACACAAAACCCCAGATTACTGATGATTTTGTAGGTTTTTTCTGTCATATCGGAGAATGCGACCTTTTTATTCCATGTCTGAAGAAAGGTATAGAAAACTTTCATTCCAGCCTCGCCACCTTCTCCATTTTTTACCCACCAGCATGAATTCCAGGCAAAACGGTTATTGTCGGCTTTTTTCTGTTTCGAGGGAAATGCACCTACGTAAGACAGAAGTTGTTTGCCTGAATCATCGAGAGCGATAATCAGAGCAATATCATCTGGAAGCGCAAATGGATTAATGGATTGGCTGACAGCTCTTGCCTTACTGATTGGCACCTGTTCCCATGATGCATATTCAGCGCTATTTATTAAGGCTGTGAGTTCAGAAATTTTTATCTGTCGAAGGATCATTAGTTTTTAAGTTGAGCTTCCACTCCTTTACAAATATCAGAAATTGTGCGCATTTCGAGCATGTCGATCAAATCGAATTGGATACCGAATTTATTTTCTATTCCAGCAATTAACATAACATGGTTTAAGGAATCCCATTTTTTAACATCACGGGATGCGGTGCTGGGAAAAACCTCAAGTTTATCATCAATTATCCTGGCGAAAATCTCCTTGACCTCATTGAATATTTCGTTATTCTCCATTACTCAAAGTTATTATTTTTTTCCCAACATCCAGAAAATACCGTATTGACAGTACTCCTCAAATCCAAGTTTTGAGTATACCGGGAAACCCAGTGGCGTAGCGTGAAGGACGAAATCCCTGCATCCCTCGGCAATAAAAATATCAATTGCTGAAGCTGTTATCCATCTTCCAAATCCTTTTCCTCTTTCATTAAGCAGCGTTGAAACCATGTAAATTCCGGTTTCAGTATTTCGTTTATGAATCAGAATTGTCGAAAGAACCTTTTTGCCATTTTTAATACTAAAAAATCGATATGCAGGATCATGCAAGACATTCAGGAAAGTTTTAATGCTGAGTTCACGATGCGACATAATTTCGAGGTTTACCACATCAAGCCATAGTTTCAGGTCAGATTGGGTTTTAACTTCTTCAAAAATTAAGTCAGGAATTGGGGGCAAAAGTTTAAACGTTGTGTCGGTTCGCAGATGCATCCCACGCCAGAAATTTATTTTACGAACTCCATATTCTGCTGCAATATTCTCGAAATCAGGGTCATCTTCCAAGAGACGAAGCCAAAAATATGGAAGATTACCATTTTTAATCTGGCCAAAAATATCATTCAAACTGCTTTTTACCATTTTACCTCCGCCAAGAATGTAGCTTGGCCATGACAAATCAGCGTCGGAGATATACCGTGCGGAAGAAATTTGTCCGGTGTTGAATCCGGATTTAATCCCAAGATTCAAGTAAAACGAATAAAGGTTTTCCCGGTTTTTCTCTTTAATAAGCTCAATTGTTTTCATACAGACTGGCTATTTCCGCAAGCTTCCTGCGGTCGGTTTTACCGCTCACCTGGATTGGTAATTCGCTCAAAAATATAATTTTTGAAGGGATCATATAAAAAGGTAAGACTTCGTTTAAATGTAAAAATAAGGGTTCCTGCGGCAATTCCTCTCCCCCGATAAATAAAAAAATATTTTGAACACCCTGAGTGTTTTTGATTGCAATAGCAGCGAGTGTCCGATTATCAAGCAGTTCCTGAACCTGGTTTTCAATCTCACCCAATTCAACCCGATAGCCTTGTATCTGCACTTGATTATCAATCCTGCCATGGTACATAAAATATCCATCTGAATCTACCGAAATCAGGTCGCCAGTGCGGTAATATTTTAAAGTACCTGAATCGGAGTTTAGATTTATAAATGAATTATTTGTCTTTTTCTCATCGTTCCAATAAGAAGTCATCAACTGATTACCATTGAGACATAATTCGCCTTCTTCGCTACCTTCAACCTGATTTCCCTTGGCATTGATGACAGCATATTTAAAATCGCCAAAACTTTTTCCCAATGAAACCACACCACGATCTGATTTTCTCTGCGCCGGATCTGAATTAAAATTATACATGAGAGCATCTATCGTAGCTTCTGTAGGCCCGTATGCATTCTGAATCAGTGCATTGGGAACACATCTTGTCCATTCCTCAGTTATGCTAAGCGGAAGTGCCTCTCCCCCGAAAATACAACAACGGACAGAAGGCAGATGGATTCTATCGAAATAAGAACGAAGAAAGGAAAGTGTAGAAGGAGTCATTTTTATGACTGTCAGCTCGTTATCGCGGATAAGTTTTAGTGCGTACAAGTATTTTATTTCATCCTGAGGAACCGTATAAACCGAAGCTCCGGCGCATAATGCAACAAGGTAGCATGGAACAGAGCCGTCGAAGGAAATATCGTACATTTGCAGAAACCGGTCTGTTTGCGTGTATTCCGGGCCAAAAGAGGTATACGACTTATAGAATGTGTCAAGGTTTCTGCGGTTTATTCTTACTCCTTTTGGATGCCCAGTGCTGCCGGAAGTAAATAGAACGTATGCATCAGATTCCCAGGATACTGAATTAGTGGGTATCTCAGATTTAAATTCCTTTAGACCTGTTGTATCTGTTAGGAGTTTTAAAGCTTCATTTTCCAATCCCATGTGATGGTCGGCATAAAAAATATGTTTCAATCCCATCTGGTTAATAATATCAGAATTTCTTTGAGCGGGGTTAAGCGGGTTAAGCGGGACAAAAGCCTTTCCTGAAATCCAGATTGCAACAATGGATGCATAAGCGTCTAAGCTATCCTGACTGAGGATTCCAATATATTTTTCCTGGTTTGAAATGTCAGTGTCAATGAATTTAGAAATTGTTGTAATTCTGTTTTGGAACTCACGATAGGAATATGATTTTCCCTTTATAAAAAAGGCAATATTATAGGGATAGAGCGAAAAAATTTCCTTTAGTTTCTCAAGAATGTAAAACCTTTCTGGATTCATAAACTATGATATTTGCAGCCGATATCAAGGGTTGAAGACAAAAATCAGTCTTCAGGGGATATTAGGCTTAGTAGTTTCAAAAGTATAAATAAGATTTTTATAAAACTCAAGATCATGCTGAGGTTTTTGATAAATATCGGGAATTGATTTGTTAGAAAAAGTTTGAAAATACAATAAACAAGCATCTCTCCAGTCTTCAGTACTTTTTTCCTGTTGTTCAATCAGCGACAAAACCAACTCGAATCGCTCCTCATCAACAGAACCTCTAATTTTTCGCCATTTGGGTTCCATCCAATATACAGAATCGACTCCTGAATATAACTCAGCCATAACGGATGTTTGGGGCATAGCACCGAAGAGAGGGTGAAAAGGTTCACGGGGCTGGAAATCGAGGGGTCCGTTTTTAACTTGTATCAGCACGTTTTTGCGAAATTTTCCGTTGAGGTTTTGAAATTCGCTATAAGCTTGTTTTGTAGGGTTGTCGGGGACATTCTGGTCATAAACAAAAGCCCTCCACATTACGATTCCGTTATTTGGGGTAAGAGCATCAGCGAGGATGTTTGCGCCATCGGCATGAGACCGGTTATAGTTTTGCGGTTCGGGTTGCCCTTCGGAGTTTGCTTTTACTAAGAATCCGCTGAAATCGGGGATGAGATGGTAGCTTTCGTGGGTTTTGGTTTTCCACCAGGAAATTACTTCAGTGTCATAGGGATCCGATCTCTTAAGGGATCCGATCCCTATAGGAGAGCTGAAACGAGCCGTCAGATAAACCTTTATATTCCAAGGTTTTAGCGCATAAGCAACCTTTGCAACCTTCATCCTTGCATCCGCATTAATATTGTTTAATACCACACCAAAATTTCCCTGTCCAAAAGTCCATTTAAGGCAGTCTGCAACTCACTTCCCGCCGCTTTTAACAATGGAGTTTTACCCTGAATAATCCATCCTGCTATTTCTTGGTTATATCGCTCAAGAACCTTTTGATCCGAAATCTTATCGTACCTGAGCCAAAGACAATAGCCATCTTCTGCAGATACTGAAACTGCGGCAATTATAATTAGCAGCGAAAAAGAAATCCTTAAAAAGGGGGTCATAAACTATTTTGGCGTTTTTTTTAAATTCAGAAATTTTGTAATTACATCTTAAAAAAGGATTCCTGTTTGAAACCGTTATCAATTCTTCATTTTCTGAGTTGCGATTTTCTGCAGGAACTTTTTCACCTCTTGACAATATTCCTTCCAAATCCTGCCTTCAGTATATAATAAAGATACTCTGTTTTAAGAATTGTCAGCGCAGATTTAGATGATTTCTCAAATGGAATTCTTTGAAAGTGAAATGCCTGCTTCTCGTTTTTTAAACCGGCGGTCCCGAAAATTGCATCCGGACTATCTTCAAATATTGCATTTATTACTCTCACAGAAATACTATCGTCAGTAAACGGGAATGCGAAAAATTTCATTGGGGGATCGAATCGCAGTCCAATATCTTCCATACTCGCAGTAACTTCAAATTTCATCTGCTCTTCATTCAAATCAGTAAACATCGGATGATCGTAACTATGCGCTCCTACATGGTGTCCCTTTTTCTGCAATTCGATAATTTCTGCAGCGGTTAGGTATGGCTTCACTTCTGCCAAAAATCGGGTAATATCAAAGCCTGTAACATCTGCAAGTGCATCTAGTTTACTTTTCTGAAGATACCTGACTTTAAGTATTGCAGTAATTGCTTTTCCGATTTCGAATGTGCCTATTTCAAGGATTTCCGCAATCTCTTTTTCCGGCAAAGATTGTGTGGGTGCATTAATTAGAATCTCACACAAAACACTGGCTTTATACCTGAAAAACATTGCCCGATTGTCAATAAATGCATTATTGAGAAAGAAAATGGCTTTTATCCCTTTGCGACTTAATATTGGTTCTATAACCTCAACTATTTCCCTAAGTCCATCATCAAAACTCAGTATGAATCCAGGTTTTGTACGTTTCTTAAGTTTCCCCGGAGCCCTTAATACCTCCGGAGGAAGTGGCTCAAAAAACCTACATAGTTCATCGATATCTTCTTCAAATTCTTTACTTGTGCGAATCTTGTACAAGTGCTTTAAATGTATTGGACTTTGATCGCTTACAGCATGAAACATTGGGAAAATCATCTTCTGTCCCGATACCTGAATCATAGGTCTCAAAGGAATCAAAGGTGCTGCAAGTGATAATATCTGCCGGGCTTTGTCCATCAGGATTTTCTGAATTTATTCAGGGGAAATGGAAGCCTGTTGATCCTGACTGTTGGATATGGGTAATTCACTGCTGCAAATCCCTCGAAAAAGCGTGCAAGACCCTGAATGTTAGACCCTTCAAAGTCCAATACCAAGGAACTTCCTGCAAATTTCTGAATAACAACATCTATAATCGCAAACATCGCTTTTTTCTCTTTTCCAGTTGGATTTGAAACGGGGATGAGATAGTAAATTCTTTTCTGATGATAAACGAAAAACACTGCAGCACAGGTTTTGTTTTCAAAAGTAGCTTTACATATAAAACCTTTCCCAAACACAAGAACTGCGGAAACAAATTCAATAATTTTTTTCGGGGGAATTCGCTTCCGATTTAATCCTGTATTCTCTGTTTTCAGATGAACCAGCTCTTCAACAGTACCATCGAAACTAATGCTTAAACCCAAGGCTTTCTTTAGATTTCTTCGGGTGTTGGAGGTATATTCATTCTCCAGATATTCGTATCCCGGATTAAGATCTAATTCGAAATTATTATTGATTTTTAATTGCGTTTCGCTACTTTCAAAAAAGTTGTTAAAATTCAGATTAATTGCGATGTACTTATATTGTGCAGGGATATGCTCCAGAAATGTTTTAATTTTTCCCCCTGAAATAGTTTGTGTCGAAAAAACGCCTAATTGCTGTGCATATACTGGTTGCATGATATAATTTATTCCGTATTTCTTCTTTACGGGGAGAGGCATAACCGCTGAATAATTATCTTCTTCCAATCCACACCAACCGGGAGAAACCAGATCAAGATACCAACTTAACGCATATACAAATGTCGGTTGGGCATTGTTGATGCAATTATCCCAGGCATTTCTGTCGATTTCGGAATTTTGTAAAAAGCGTATCATCAGGATTTACTTTTCAGGGTTTCCAGCATTTGTATATACACATCTCTCCACCCTTCCCACTCTCCATAATTGCTCAGACTGTCATTATGCCAGATCGGAATAAACCATCCACCGGCCCTTTCAACAATGCTAACATAAGAATTTATAATGTCCATGCTTTCTTCCGGCACTTTATGCAGATAATCTTTTAGTGTTCTATCCATAAGAGTTACCGGCCAGACTTTTAAACTGGTTTTTTCTTCATTCCGTAAATCATAGAAATAAAAGGGTGTACAAACTCCTGCTCTGAATCCTGGCTGACCCGGATATCCCATGGAGTAATCATTTTGAACGCCAAGCCGGATGAGGTTTCTGTATGTAAAGGGAAGCTTAATCTTCAAGAAATGTTGTCGGGAATTTTTCAGGGGATATGAAACCAGTTCTGAAAGTGTTTTATACTCTTTACTCAGGATTGAAAAACTGTGATTTGATCTGAATGATGGATGAATTCCCACTTGATAATCACGAGAAAAGGTATTTACAAGCGACATCCATTCCTGATTTCGGGGAGAGGTATTTGGATCATGTAAACCAGGTTTTCCCGAGAGGAAAAACATAAGCAATTTCTCCGGAAACTCCCTGTGAATCTCACGAATCGAATTAAATGTAAAGTACGGATCAACATCTTCACCTTTGAGAACTTTAGTTCTTTTACTTAAATCTTTGCCATTAATTAATGATTTTGCAAGTCCACCAACAGTTCTGTAAAATCCTTTATTGCGAAATGCCCATGCATTATCAATATCTATGCTAGTCATCCAATGAAAGCGGTTTTTCTTTGTTTTTAAAGTGGGATAAAAACTACGTAAAACTTCTCCTAATTTAATTGTCCACAGGTTTACTACCGGAAGATCCAAAAAACCGGCTTTAAACGCTAGTGATTCACGGGCAGGAAACCGACCATAATGATCTTGTGAATAATCCAGATATTCTTCGTAGCGACTCATCATCCAGAAAGATGCGGAAAAGATATCAAACGGAACTGTCCGTTCTGTTTCATCAGCAAAAAGCACGGCAAGTCCATCCCAAACGCTGGTTTCAATACTTCTGCCAGAAATACCATTTTCACTAAGTAAGCCAGCCGGACGAATGCACAGTTTTCCTTTTAGATCTCTTCCTGAATAATAAACCTTCGCCCCTTCAAAGGATTCTGCTTCCTCTAAACTCAAAGTATACCGCATCTTTAACCCAAGCAGATCGACTAACAGATAATTAAAAATGTAGTTTGACCTATTAGTCTGAATTTCACTGTATATGAGGATTTCGTCGTTCATTATATTTCCAGTCTGACAAGTGTGATTCCTGAGCCTCCCCTTTCAATATGCTCATCTCCAAACCATTCCACCATATTGTTTACCTTAAGTTGCTGGCGGATTATTTCCCTCAGAATTCCGTTGCCTTTGCCATGCAATATACGAAGTTCTCGGCGTTGAACCATGATGGCTTCATCGATAAACTCGGCAAGTATCTGCAAAGCATCCTCGGCCCGTTTTCCGCGAAGGTCAATATCTGCACGAAACGACATTTTTCTTTCGCTAACGTTCCAATCGCCCAGATCGCTTGCTGTAAATACTTTCCGTGCTAGTTCCTTATGTTTTTCGGGGGATATTTTTACCAATTTCGATACTTCAACGCTTGTTTGAATGTTTCCAAATGCAATCAGGAATTTCTTTCCGCTGATTTTTAAAACCTGCCCGGGAGTTTCCTGTCCGTTCATTAATACAAAATCACCTGTTTTAATCTGAGAATCAAACTTTTCGTTAGCTGAAGGTTTCCTGATTATTTTGGGTCTTTTCGTTAACAGCGATTCTTCCCGTTTTTTAAGATCTTCCAGCTTTTTCTGAAGTTCATCTTTTTCTTGATCTATCTTTTCAACTTCCTGTCTGAAATTTTCAAGTTTCTGCCTTGCTGCTTTAGTTTTAAGCTTGTCAGCATCCGCTTCACGAATCTCTCTGATTGTATTTTCAATCTGCTTATTTGCTCCCGCTAAAATTTCTGAGGCTTTTTGTTTTGCTTCCTGAAGAATTCGCTTTCTGAGCTTTTCACTGTCATTGAGTTCTTTATCATACTGTTCAACCAAACCTCCAAGGCGTTTTTCAGAAACGCGGATCCTGTCACGTTTGTTTTCCCAGTACTTTTTATCGCGGATAATATCTCTCAAGTGCTTGTCAAAATCAATATGATCCTGACCTACACGTTCTTTTGCTTTTTGAAGTATCTCTTCAGGAAGACCGATTTTTCGTGCAATCTCGAAGGCAAATGAACTTCCTGGCCGGCCTATGGCAAGTTTGAATATTGGTCTGATTTTTTCTGTATCGAAGAGCATAGCGCCATTGATAATTCCATCTGCTGAAGCTGCAAAATGTTTCAGGTTGGTATAATGAGTTGTGATCACTCCAAAACTACCTGAATCATTAAGATTCTCAAGCACTGCTTCAGCAATTGCGCCACCAATCATAGGTTCAGTGCCAGTTCCGAATTCATCTATCAACACAAGCGTGTGCGAATCAGCATACCTCAGAAAAAATTTCATGTTAAACAGATGGCTGCTGTATGTGCTTAGATCATTTTCGAGGGATTGTTCATCACCAATGTCGATAAAAAATCGGTCGAATATGCCAAATCTTGAACCCTCCCGCACAGGCACGAGAAACCCGCATTGATACATGTATTGAAGGAGTCCAACGGTTTTCAGACAGACCGATTTCCCTCCGGCATTCGGTCCGGAAATCAAAAGTATGCGACTTTGTTTCTTAAGTTCAATATCAAGTGGAACTACCTCAGCCTCTTTGCCTGATTCACGGAATGAGAGTTGCAGCAATGGGTGTAACGCCTGTTCCCACTGGATTTCAGGCTCATCAACTAGTGGCAGACGAATAGCATTTATCGATACGGCAAGCTTAGCCCTTGCACGACAGGCATCCACCTCTGCAAGAAATGAATGCGCAATAATGAGCTCTTCAATATATGGCCTTACGAAATCGGTAAAAATGATGAGAATTTTGATGATTTCGCGTCGCTCGGCATTCTCCAATTCACGAAGTTCATTGTTTGCCTCAACAATTTCAGCAGGTTCAACATATGCAGTTTTTCCGGTGCCTGATTCATCATGAATGTAACCTGCAATTCTCCTCTTGTTTGTGGCAAGAACAGGTATTACCGGCCTTCCGTTTCGTATTGCCAATGTGGCGTCTTCCTCTACCCATCCCTCTGACTGAGCCTTACGGAGTATAGCGCTTAACCGTTTTGAAATACTTGATTGCTTCGACAAAAGTTCATGACGTATGCTCTGAAGTTCATGAGAAGCATTGTCTTTAATTTTTCCATTCTTGTTAAGAATAGTGTTAATTCTATCCGTAACCGTAGGAAATAACTTTACCTCACTGGCCATTATTTTAAGAGCCGGGTAAAGGTTTTTATCATCATTTTTAAGAAACAGGAGTATGGCTTTTACAGATTCCAAGGCTCTTCGAAGATCAAATACTTCAACCTCCTCCATAAATGTTCCTTCGATTCGTGCCTTACTGAGTAATCGGGAGATATCGATAAAATGATCAATTGGAAAATCGATTCCGTTGATGAGAATTTTCCTGAATTCTTCTGTCTGGTCGAGACGAAGATTAAGTTTCTCATGATCCGTAAGCATTCCAAGACCGTCAATAATTTTGCGACCCGGTTCAAACAGACAATAATTTCTTGCCAGTTCGCGGATGCGGTCGAAACCAATTTTTGACTCGAAAGATTCAGGGTAAATCAAAGGTCGTGCTAGTTTTGAAGCAAAGTTAGAATAAAAAAAATAATATGATTATTTGGAAACCTTGTATTAGGCTAAGTCTGGCATAACTGGTTCACACTTAAGCTTTATTACCTCGTAAAAACCCACTCGTTCTCCCTACTCACTCTCTCATTAAAATAATACCCTTCCTCATCGAAATGCTTGAGGTCTTCGGCTTTATCAATGCGGTTTTTGATAATGAAACGGGTCATAAGCCCCCTCGCTTTCTTTCCGTAAATCGTTATAAACTGAAGTTTCCCGTTTCTCTCTTCTTTGAAGGTGCAACTTAAAATCCGGGCATTTATTTTATTTATCTTAAGTGCCTTAAAGTACTCAGTGGATGCTAGGTTCAGCAACACCTTTTCTTTATGCGATTCAAGCTCACGATTGATAGCCATTGTAATTTTCTCTCCCCAGAATCCATAAAGATCTTTCTTCTTTCCAATAGTTAATTTCGTACCCATTTCAAGCCTGTAAGCTTGTATAATATCCAATGGCCTGAGCAGCCCATATAGACCAGACAATAT
>Ga0105048_10002247_pt1 | contig 31207 bp, 24 predicted proteins | sample MAT05_FD_78382 | JGI IMG/M metagenome (GOLD analysis project Ga0105048, IMG submission 78382) | Freshwater microbial communities from Lake Fryxell liftoff mats and glacier meltwater in Antarctica - MAT-05 | ecosystem: Environmental > Aquatic > Freshwater > Ice > Liftoff microbial mat | place... | reverse complement strand
AGAAATGCGAGACCGGAAAACAGGGCGTAGAAAGAGGCGAAAATTTTTGCCCCGTCGGTATGAAGCGGATCCACCGGCCCCATGCCGCCTAAGATCATCGAGGCGTTCACGAGAGAATCCACCCAGCCCAGGCCACAGAAGACGTGATAACCCACCACGCCGATACCGAGGCCTATTCCAAGTACCATCGTGGCGAGGACGAAATGGTGCGCCACTCTCCATGCAAACGCGGCCTGGCTCAGGAGCGGAAGCTTGCGATGTTCGTACACAGGGCGGAGTTTAACTGAGTTCTCCCTGAAGGCTAGTCCACAAAGCGCGCTGTGGTGGTTTCTCATGTTTCCGCAGTATCGGGTTCGTGCGGGACAAATGCGAATCCGGGGTGGACGCGGGCTCCCCTTTCGGACTAAGCGATAGGCCATGAATCCCACCGCAGATGATTTCCGCGCAATGTTCGAGAGCTTGCGCGAGGGGTTGGCCCGGCGCATTGCGGGGCAGGAGGAGATTATTCACGGGGTGCTCACGGCGTTTCTCTCGGGCGGACACGTGTTGCTTGAAGGCGTACCTGGGCTGGGCAAGACGATGCTTGTGCGTTCGCTCGCCGAGGTGACGGGCCTCCGGTTTTCCCGCGTACAATTCACTCCGGATCTCATGCCTTCGGACATTGTCGGCACAAACGTCATCGTCGAGAACGAGCAGGGTCGGAAGGTGTTCCAATTCGAGCGCGGCCCGGTATTTGCGAACATCGTGCTGGCGGATGAAATCAATCGAGCCACGCCGAAAACGCAGAGCGCACTGCTCGAAGCCATGCAGGAAAAACACGTGACCGTGGGCGGTGTGACGCATCCGCTGGAGGAGCCGTTTCTCGTGCTCGCGACGCAAAATCCGCTGGAGATGGAGGGCACCTATCCGCTCCCGGAGGCGCAGTTGGACCGCTTCTTTTTTAAACTCAAAGTGCTGTATCCGTCCGCCGATGAGCTCCACACGATCCTGGAACGCACCACGGCGTCCTTTGTGCCGGAAGTGGCGAAGCTGCTCGGTTCTGCTGAGGAGTTGATGCGACTGCGGACCATGGTGCGTGAAGTGCCCGTGGTGCGCGAGGTGCAGCAGCGGGCGATTGATCTCGTGCTGGCAACGCACCCGGACACTCCCCAGGCCACGGCTTTGGCGAAAAAATATGTGCGCTACGGGGCGAGTCCTCGCGGAGCGCAGACGCTGATTCTCGCGGGTAAAATCTACGGACTGCTCGACGGGCGATATCACGTCGCGAAGGAGGACGTAGAGCGGGCGCTGCTCCCGGCGCTTCGACACCGGGTGATCCTCAACTTTGAAGGTGAGGCGGAGGGCGTGACGACAGACGACGTGCTCAATGACATTTTGAAAGCATGAAGCGTTTGCTGCGGATTCTCTGCCTCATGCTGGCCACGGCGGTGTTGCCAGGGTGTGCGACGCGCACGCAGATTCGAGCTACCACGGCGCGTCTTGTGCCCGGCGAGTCGCTTGCGGAATCGCTCGGCAAGGCGGAGGCGGCCTGGCGGAATGATTCTGCGGCGGGCAGGACGGCGTATCGCGCCAGTCTGCGCAGTTTTTTCGCAGAGATGCCTTACGACTGGCAAAAGAAGACGCGCATCGAGATGCCGCATGGTGGCGGCTGGATCGAAATCGCGCAGCAGCGCGGAGACGGTCAGTATCGCGCGTCGGACTTTGATGAAATCGAAACCATCGCAAAAACCCGCGTAAACAAGATCGTTCCCGCCGGAGTGCGCAGCGGCTGGGGGCTTCCGGCAAAAGCCATCGGGCGGCTGGACCTGATTGCGGAACGTGTGCCGGGCAAACGCGTGCCGGGTTGGATTTCACCCGCCACGTTGTTTGTGGAATTTCCGGCGCAAAAACCGGGTGCGCCGCGTGCCGTGGTGCGTTTACTCGATCCGCGCACACGTTCTGGTGCGGCGAAATCGCGTCCGCTGGCGGCGGATTTTTCCTCGATGATTCACGCGTCGCTCGGGCGTCCGAACTTTTTGAAAATGGCATTCTCCGGGTTGCTTCATCCCGAGCGCTGGTTTGGCGAGAGCGGCATGTTCATGCTCGAACCGTATGATCCGGGCAAGGTGCCGGTGATCATGGTTCACGGTCTGCAAAGCGATCCGCACATTTGGGAAAACACCGCCACCGCGCTGATGTCCGATCCGAAAATCGGGTCGAGGATACAGGTCTGGTATTTCATGTATCCCACGGGGCTGCCGATTCCGGGATCCGCGAGCCGGTTGCGCGGGACGATGAGTGCGCTGAAAAAAGCGGTGGACCCCGAAGGCGACGATTTCGCAACCAACCACATGTTCATGATCGGCCACAGCATGGGCGGACTGCTGACGCGGATGCAGGTGATCGATTCCGGCAACGACCTGTATCGAGCGTATTTCAGAAAACCCATGGATAAACTGGCCGTGACTCCGGGAACGAAGCGCATGTTTCAGCGTTCGTTTTTCTTTGAATCCAACCCCGGCATCCGGCGCGCGGTGTTTGTGTGTGTGCCGCATCGCGGGAGCCAGATTGCGGACATCAATCTGGTGCGGTTGTTCACCAACATCGTCCAGATTCCCAAGCTCACAGCGCAAGCGATCGCCGAAGTCCTAACCCTCGACTTTGATGCAATCAACCCGCAGCTTTTCCAATACAACAACCTCGGAGCAAACAGCATCGACATGCTTTCGGCAAAACATCCGTTTTTCGGTGCGATGGAAAAACGCCCGATCAAGGTTCCCTTCCACAGTATCATTGGAGATCGCGGCAAGGGCATTGGAGAAAAAAGCAGCGACGGCGTGGTTCCGTATTGGAGTTCGCATCTTGGCGGCGCACAGACGGAGAAGATCTTGCCGTATCCGCACGGTTGCGTGGAGCGCCCGGAAGTCGTCGCCGAAATCCAACGCATCGTGGGCGATAACCTGCCGCGTTAAGCATGTTGAAAGCTCGCGCGAATTCTCAGAAAAGAAATCCCTTCCCCCACAAGCAGGTTTATACGACAGATACCGGCCCTTTTGAACTTATCCGCATCACGCTTCTCGCCAGTTTGTCTGCATCGCTTCAAGGCATCGAGCCTGACCGTATCGTAGTGCCCGCCTGATGAGCCCGCATCTTCCAGACCTGCATGTCAGCCGCAAGCGCCTCTCAGTGGAACTGAATGAACTGGCGGAAAAAGCGCAGGACGCCGAACTCACGCTGGGCGGGCTCATGGAGCAGCTCGAGGGACGCGTTTACACGCTGCTGCTTGTGTTGTTGTCCGTGCCGTTTTGCCAACCAGCCCCGCTGCCCGGGCTATCGACGCCACTGGGGCTGATGATCACGCTGCTTGGTTTGCGTTTTGCCTTCCGCCAGAAACCGTGGCTTCCACAACGCCTTCTCGCGACGCGTGTGCCGCAGAAATTTCTACCGATCGTGTTGCGCGGAAGCGCGAAGCTGCTCGGGTGGGTGGAAAAACTTCTGCATCCCCGGATGATCGGAATGTTTGACTACCGTGCGGTGCAATTTTTCGCAGGGCTGGCGATTTTTATTTCCGGAGCTCTGCTGCTGCTGCCACTGCCAATTCCTTTCAGCAACATGCTTCCGGCGCTCACCGTCGTGCTCATCGCATCGTCTTTTTCGGAACGCGACGGCGCTATGCTTTGGGCGGGGTGGGCGATGTTCCTGATCACGCTCGCCTTTTTCGTGGCGCTATTTTTGGGCGGCGCGGAAGCCATCCAGTGGGTGGAAGCGAATTTTAGCGGATATTTTGATCCGAACGATGAGGCACCGGGCGTGGCTCCGCTGGAGTAGGAACGGAAATCCATTGTTAGGCTTGGCATCGCTCCGCTAATGCGCTGTCGTTGCGGCCATGATACTCGCAGGCGACACTGGTGGAACTTCGACACGTATTGGTTGGTTTCAAATGGACGGCATCACGCCGCGTCCGGTGGTGGTGGAAAAGTATGTGAGCGCCGCGTACCCGAGCCTGGAAAACATTCTCGCGGAGTTTGTCGAAAAACATTCGGGCCAGGCCGAGGCGGCGTGTTTCGGCATTGCTGGCCCGATCATTGACGGTGTGGTGGAAACAACCAATCTCCCGTGGCGCATCGAAGCCGCCAGTGTGGCAAAGTTGCTTAACGTGGAGTGCGCGCATTTAATCAACGATCTGGAGGCCAACGCCTTCGGCATGGGCGCGTTGGCTCCTGAGGATTTTGCGGTGCTGCACGAGGGCGTCTGCGACAAGGACGGCAATGCCGCGATCATTTCCGCCGGCACCGGGTTGGGCGAAGCGGGCTTTTCTTTCGATGGCAAAAAGCACCGGCCTTACGCGTCGGAGGGCGGTCACTGCGATTTCGCGCCGCGCACGGAGAAGGATGTGGAGCTGTGGCGCTGGCTGCGCGAACGCAAGGGGCATGTGAGTTGGGAATCGGTGCTCTCGGGGCCCGGCATGGTGAACATTTATCAATTTCTTGGCGGCTCCACGGACAGAAGCGGTGCGGCGATTTCCAGCGCGGGACTGGACGGCAGCGACGCGTTGTGTGTTGCGGCGCTCGATATGTTCGTTGCGTTCTACGGAGCCGAGGCCGGGAATCTTGCGATGAAAATGAAATCCACCTACGGCATGTTCATCGGCGGCGGGATTGCGCCGAGGATTCTTTCCAAACTGCAGTCACCGATTTTTCTCGATGCGTTTTTCGATAAGGGTTCCATGCGCGATCTGGTCGAGGCCATGCCCATTCGTGTTTCGCTGAATGACGGCGCGGCCCTCCTCGGCGCGGCCCTCTGCGCTGCGCTGCGAACCGGGACGGTTGATCATCCTTTTCTCTCCTGAACCCCATGCAAACGTTCTCACTTCCTCACGCCCAAGTTGATGTTCTGGCCGATCCCGCCGCACTCGCGGAATCCTGCGCCGAGGCTTTTATCCAACACGCCGGGCAGGCGATTGCGGCGCGTGGAAAATTCGTGGTCGCACTGGCGGGCGGCTCCACACCGAAGGCCACGTTTGCGCTGCTCGCGAAAATGCCGGGGCGCGTCGACTGGAAAAAGGTGCACGTTTATTTCGGAGACGAACGCCATGTGCCGCCGGATCATGCGGACAGCAATTTCCGCACGGCGCATGAGACGCTGCTGAGCAGGGTGCCGATTCCCTCGACGCAGATTTTTCGCGTGCTCGCCGAGTTGCCCGCTGCCGAAGCCGCGGCGGATTACGACGCGAAAGTGCGCGCAGCCGGGAGGTTCGATCTGATTATGCTCGGCATGGGACCGGATGGTCACACGGCTTCGCTTTTTCCAGAAACCACGGCGCTCGGATGCACGGACAAACTGGTTGTGGAAAACTGGGTGCCCAAGTTTAATACGTTTCGCCTCACGTTCACCTACACGGCGATCAATGCGGCGCGCAGCGTGCTTTTCGCCGCAGCCGGAGGGGACAAGGCGGAGATGCTGCGGACGATTTTGCGCGACGGCGCGGATTTTCCCTCGGGGCATGTCCGCCCTGCGGATGGTGTGTTGTGTTGGAAACTTGACGCTGCGGCCGCCTCCAAAATGGGATTTTAGCATAGGCAAATTCGGGTTTGCGCATCCGCGAAGCACTCTTATAGTGCCCGCTTAAAAGTCCCGCGATCAGGCCGTCGCGGAACTACAAGCTAAGGCCACAACCACCACATCTAAACAGAAAGTATCCCCCACATGGCAAAAGTGACCCTAAACGGAGTGTTCAAAATCTATAAGGGCGACAAAGGCAAGGACGTCACTGCCGTCCTCGACTTTAATCTCGAAATCGGCGACCGCGAGTTTGTCGTCTTCGTCGGCCCCTCAGGCTGCGGAAAATCCACCACGCTCCGCATGATCGCCGGGTTGGAAGAGATTTCCAAAGGCGAAATCAAAATCGGCGACCGCGTGGTCAACGATGTTCCCCCGAAAGACCGCGATATTGCGATGGTCTTTCAAAACTACGCGCTCTATCCGCACATGAGCGTGTTCGACAACATGGCATTCGGCCTCAAGCTGCGGAAATATCCGAAGGCTGAAATCCAGAAACGCGTGCAGGAGGCTGCGGCGATTCTCGGCATCACCGACTATCTGGAGCGCAAACCGAAGGCGCTTTCCGGCGGTCAACGCCAGCGTGTGGCCGTGGGTCGTGCGATTGTGCGCCAACCGAAGGTGTTTCTTTTTGATGAACCGCTCTCGAACCTTGATGCCAAGATGCGTGTGCAGATGCGTACGGAAATCACAAAGCTGCATCAGCGGCTGCAAGCCACGATGATTTATGTGACGCACGATCAGGTGGAAGCCATGACGATGGGCGACCGGATCGTGGTCATGAAGGACGGCGTGATTCAGCAGACCGACGCGCCGCTTTCGCTTTACAACAAGCCTATTAATCTGTTTGTCGCCGGCTTCCTGGGCAGTCCGCCCATGAACTTCGTTAGAGGCACGATGAGGGACACCAAGGACGGTCTGATTTTTAAAGAAGTGGAAGGCGGGGTCATGGAGATTGCCATGCCGCATTACGAAGGTGCCAAAGCCTACATCGGCAAGGAAATCGTGGCCGGGATTCGTCCCGAGAATATCGCCGTGGTGCTCACGACTGAAAAGCCTGTGGGATCAAGGTTCCAGGCGATTGTTGACCTTGTGGAGCCGATGGGCGCGGAGACGAACATCTACCTGCAAACCGGCATTCATACGGCGGTCTGCCGCACGGAAGCGCAGATCACGCACGATGAAGCCGGACGCCGCATGCAGTTCGAAATCAACGGAAACAAAGTCCATCTGTTTGATCCGGAGAGCACGCTGCGGATCGAGGAATAGAAATTCTCACCCGGGAGTGTGAAAGCGCTCCCGGTTTTTTTGTGTTATGACATTGAGCCTGTTCTCAGTGCCTCAAGGCTGCAGCAGGAGAGTTTTTCGCAGCACTTGACGATTGGCAAACACCACCGTCTCGGGTAGTTTAAGAGCCCTCCAAACCTACTTAGACTATGAAAACACCTGATCTTTCCGCCCTTTCCCGCGCTGCAAACGAAGCCCGTGGCCTCGCCATGGATGCCGTCCACGCTTGTTCCAGCGGGCATCTCGGTCTCCCCCTCGGTTGTGCGGAAATCGGGGCAGCGCTTTTCGGTCATGCGCTGGTCTGCGATCCTGCGGCGCCCAAGTGGCTCGGACGCGACCGGTTCATCCTCTCCGCAGGCCACGGTTCGATGTTTCTCTACGGCTGGCTGCATCTGTCGGGTTACGACCTGACGCTCGATCAGGTGAAAAAATTCCGCCAACTCCACAGCGGCACACCGGGACATCCGGAATCTTTTGAAACCGTCGGCGTTGAAGCCACCACCGGCCCGCTAGGTCAAGGCGTTGCCAATGCTGTCGGTTTTGCGGTTTCCGCGAAAATGCTCGCCGCACGCTACGACGCGTTGCTTTTCGACCAGCACATCATCGCGCTCGCGGGCGACGGCTGTTTGCAGGAGGGCGTCGCCATGGAAGCCAGCGCATTTGCCGGGCATCAGCAACTCGACAACCTCATTCTTATTTATGATTCCAACGACGTGACGCTCGACGCCATGGCCGCCGCTTCTCAGAGCGAGGATGCGGGGAAACGTTACGAAGCGATGGGTTGGAACGTGCAGACTGTTGATGGACAGGACATCACCGCGTTCCTTGCCGCTTTTGAAAATGCGAAAAACGCCACGGGCAAACCGCAGTTCATCGTCGCCCGCACACTCATCGGCAAAAGCATTCCCGAAGTCGCGGGTACAGCAAAAGCCCACGGCGAAGGCGGTGCGAAGTTCATCGACGCAGCCCGCAAATCCCTCGGTCTTCCGGAGGCTGAACATTTTTTCGTAAGTAACGAAACGCGCGCGTATTTTGTAACGCTCACCGCCGAACGCGCGAAAGCTCACGCCGATTGGTCGGCGCGTTACGACGCATGGAAAAGCGCGAATCCGGAGCTTGCAGCGGAACTCGAAAGCGGTGACGCCACCGATCTGCTTGCGAAGATTCCGGCGTTCCCTGCCGACAGCAAAATCGCCACGCGTAAAGCAGGTAGCGACGTGCTTCAACCGCTCGCCGCAGCCCTTCCCAAGCTGATCAGCGGCAGCGCCGATCTTTACGGTTCCACGCTCAACTACATTGGCGCGAGCAAAGATTTCACCCCGGCCAATCGCGGCGGACGCAACATCCGTTTCGGCATCCGGGAACACGCCATGGCGGCGATCTGCAACGGCATCGCCTATGACGGCGTGTTCAAGGCTTCCTGCGCGACCTTCCTCGTTTTCGCGGATTACGCCCGCCCGGCGATCCGCCTCGCTGCGCTCTCCAGTCTGCCGGTAACGTACATTTTCACCCACGACTCAGTCGGCGTCGGCGAAGGCGGACCGACCCATCAACCAGTCGAAACGGTCAGCGGCTTGCGCGTCATCCCGAACCTCGACGTGATCCGTCCTGCGGATCCGGAGGAAACGGCGGGCGCATTTGCAGCGGCCTTCGAACGCACCAACGGCCCCACTCTGCTCGCGCTGACACGGCAGGCTGTGCCCTTGCTCAATGACATTCCGGTCGAGACCCGCCGCAACGGTGCGCTTTTGGGCGGCTACATTGCGAAAAAGGAAACCGGCACGCTCACGACGATCCTTTTATCAGCAGGCAGCGAACTGCAACACGCCCTCGCCGCCGCTCAACAACTGGGCGACGGAGTCCGCGTGGTTTCCATGCCTTGCTTCGAGCGCTTCGAACGCCAATCTCAGTCTTACCGCGAAGAAGTGCTGCCGTTGTCCTGCCGCAAACGCGTCGCGATCGAAGCCGGTGTGCCGGACGCATGGCACCGCTACACCGGACTGGACGGTGCCGTCGTGGCAATTTCCACTTTCGGAATCAGTGCTCCGGGCAACATCGCAATGAAAGAACTCGGGATCACACCGGAAGCCGTCGTCGCGGCAGTCCGGGCGCTGTAATACGCCGGGAAGCAAAGCGGCGGGTAATTTCAATCAAATAGACTATCGCTATCCACATGGTTGTCCTGTGTGGCGGGCTGATTCTTTACGATTGACGCTGTTGAATCGTCTCCTCATTGTGCCCTTTCACGTGTGAGGACTGGCGGCTCCTTTTTCTGCATTTCGGTGTTGAAAAAGTGTAACGGCCCTGCGTCACATCGAGCGCTGTTCTCCACATCACAACGTAACGCAAATTTTTAACATATTTTAAACACATGCTAAACGGCATTTTTGGGCTGTTTTCTAACGACATCGGCATCGACCTCGGCACAGCGAACACGCTGGTGTATGTCAAGGATCACGGCATTGTCCTCCGCGAACCTTCTGTGGTGGCTGTTCAGGCCGGCACCAACCGCGTTCTTGCCGTGGGTGACGAAGCCAAGCGCATGCTCGGACGCACGCCCGGCAACATCGTCGCGATCCGCCCGCTCAAGGACGGTGTCATTGCCGACTTTGAAATCACCGAGGCGATGCTCCGCCATTTCATCAACAAGGTGCACGGCAAGAAAACCTTTTTGAAACGTCCTCATCCGCGCGTCGTGATCGCTGTTCCCTCGGGCATCACCGAAGTGGAAAAACGCGCCGTCCGGGAATCCGCATTGCACGCCGGTGCGCGTGAAGTTTTTCTCATTGAAGAGCCCATGGCCGCAGCCATCGGCGTCGGCCTTCCCGTGCAGGACGCCGCTGGCAACATGATCATCGACATCGGCGGCGGCACCACCGAGGTCGCGCTGATCTCGCTTTCAGGCATTGTGTTCAGCCGCAGCATCCGCGTGGCAGGCGATGAACTCGACGAGGCCATCATCAATTACATGAAACGCGCCTACAACCTCATGATCGGTGAGCGCACGGCAGAGGAGATCAAAATCAAAATCGGATCGGCCTACCCGATGGAAAAGGAAACGCAGATGGAGGTGAAGGGACGCGATCTCGTCGCAGGTCTTCCGAAGACCATGACGATCACTTCGCAGGAAGTGCGCGAGGCGCTGCTCGAACCCATCAACAACATTGTGGAATCCGTGCGCGTTACGCTTGAGCGTTGCCCGCCCGAACTCAGCGCTGATCTTGTGGACCGCGGCCTTGTGCTTGCGGGTGGCGGTGCGTTGCTCCGAGGCCTTGATAAACTGCTTATGGAGGAAACCGGCTTGCCGGTTCATGTGGCGGAGGATCCGCTCAGCGCGGTGGCTGAAGGCACAGGACGCGCGCTTTCCGAGATCAAGTTCCTGCGTCAGGTGGCCACAAGCGACCGCGGATTCCGAGCCAACGAGAGTATTCGTTAAACCCGTCGCTCCGCATAAAAGCCAGCGAACGCCGAAGAGCATGAGCGCCCGAAAATCGCCTACAGCATATCGCAAATCGCCCACCGGATAATGTCGCGCACCCACATCATCTCCATCATCGCATTCATCGGGCTTGTGGCGGCGCTTTTCGCCCTCAACCCGCGCAATTCGCAAAAGGTGCAGGCCGGTGTGCTCAATGTGCTCACGCCATTTTTCAAGGCGGGCTCTTCCGTCACCACGTTCCGCGACGGGCTCAAAACCCTCGAACAACTCGAAAAACAAAACACCGAGTTGCTTACGCAAAACAAGGAGCTGAAAGCCATCAGCCAGACGTTGCGCGATCTCGAAGCGGAGAATCAGAAACTGCGCGCCGCACTGGAATACCGTCAGCGCGCCGCATTCAAGCTGGTTCCCGCCCGGATCGTCACGCGCGATTCTGCGACATGGTGGAATACCGTGACCATCGACAAGGGCACGGCGGACGGCGTGGACATCGATATGCCGGCGATGACGGATGAGGGCCTGGTGGGAAAAGTAACCACCGTGGGCGAACACATTGCCGTGGTGGTGCTGATCGCCGACGAAAACTGCAAAGTGGCCGCCAACGTCGTGGGAACCCGCGAACAGGGCATTGTCAAAGGAGACCGCATAACCTCGAACACCATGCCGCAACTCGGGATGGGTTTTCTATCCCGTGACGCGAAGCTCACGCGCGGACAGCAGGTTGTCACGAGTGGCGTGGGCGGTGTTTATCCTGCGGGAATTCCCATCGGCGTCGTGGATCGTTTCGAGGCACGTCCACTGGAAGGTTTTGCCGTGGTTCTGCCCGCTGTAAATCTCTCCGAACTTCAGGACGTCTTCGTCGTGGTCGGAAGAAAATGAAGCGCATGGAGGCCGCCCCACAACCCTTGATCGTCCCATGCCGGCGGTGATTTTCTTCTTCTTCCTCGTGGGAGCCGTGTTGCTGTCGATGATCGGGCAGCATTTCATCCCGCCGTTTCCCGCGCCCTGGTTCACGGGAGCGCGTGTGCTGCTCATGCCGGTCTTCCTTTTTTACGGAGCGCTGGCGATGCCCTTTTCCGGCATGCTCGGGCTCGCTTTCATTGCCGGGTTTTTCTGGGACGCCCTCACCTTGCCTGTCGTGCCCTCGCTGCTGCCCGGTGGCGAACCACTGTTTGAAATTCCGCTGGGATGGTCCATTATCCTCTATGCAGTCCTTGGCTCGATCATGAACGGGATGCGCCCATGGTTCCGGCGCGGTCGCTGGGAGATTCACTGTCTCCTGAGCGGCGTGTTCACCGCACTCATTGTCGTGGCGGAATACCTTATGATTGCCCTCAAGCGGATTGAGGAATCCGGGTTTCTTTTTCCCGGTATTGTCTGGCAACGTGCGCTGGGCTCGGGACTCGCCGCGATGCTGCTCGCGCCGCTCGTTTTCTTTTTGCTGAACACGGTGGGCCGGTTGATCGGTTTCGAGCCGCATCCCGAACGCGAAACTTTACGACGCTGATCCATGACTTACTCCCGTCCCGATCTTCGTTTGCTGGTCCTCGCCCTGCTGGTGCTCATAGGCATCGGGGCGCTGTGCACGCGGCTCTATTTCGTGCAGGTGAAAAACGAAAAGTACTACACGGGGCAGATCGCCACTCGTTCGGAGGTCACGGTGCGCATCCCGAGCGTGCGCGGTGAAATCAAGGACCGCAACGGCATCGTGCTTGTGACGAATCGCGCCAGTTTCGATGTGGATTTTTACCTGCCCGAAATGGTGCGCGAATACAAAAAGCGCAGCGGCGGCATCGTGCCGAAGGTGGCTTACCAGGGCACCGTGCGCAGCATGCTCAAGACGCTTGAGGAACCGAACATCGTCGAGATCGTCAATACCACGATTGTCCCGCGCCTGCAGGAACTCGACCTTGCCCGCGATTACAGTGGCAAGACGCTCCAGCGCCATTTTCGCACCAACACCGAAGTCCCGTTCACCTACCTCGAAGACATAGACTTCCCCACCATCGCGAAGTTTTCTGAGCACGACGTGGGGCTTTCCGGGGTCGATATCGCCGTGCGTCCCGTGCGCCGATACGTCTATGGCGCATTGGCCTCGCACATCCTTGGTTATGTTGGCATGCCACAGGAATTGTCCGACCAGCCTGACATCCGTAAGTACTCCTTTTTCCAACCCGACATCGAAGGCCGCACCAATATCGAGCTGGCCATGGACAGTTGGCTGCGCGGAACACCCGGCGTCCGCGTCATGCAGCGCAGCGTGAAAGGCCAGATCGACAAGGAGCTGCGTGTCGAGAATCCCAAGGCCGGCAACGACGTCTATCTCACTATCGATGCGCGCATTCAGATGATCGCCGAAAAAGCGTTGCGCGCCGTGGGCCGCGGGGCTGCTGTGGTGGTCGATCCCAACAACGGCGACATCCTGGCTATGGTCAGTGTGCCGAGTTACGACCCCAACGTTTTCATCCCCAGCATCTCCGAGGACGCGTGGAAGATCATCAACGAGGACGACACCGACCCCCTGACCAACCGGGCTGTGAGCCCCTACGCGCCGGGGTCCACATACAAAATCGTCACCGCGCTTGCGGGCCTTCGCAAAGGCCTCGGGGCAAAAACCTTCACCTGCACGGGGGGCGTCACCTACGGCAACAAGTTCATGCAGTGCTGGGTGATGCAAAAACACATACCGCCGCATGGCTCCATCTCCCTTTCCCAAGCCATCAAGGTCTCCTGCAACGCCTTTTTTTACCAATACGGAAACGCCGCTGGCATCGATAACATCGACGCTGTGGGTGAAGCCCTATGTCTTGGCCAGAAATCCGGCATTGAAATCACCGATGAAAAATCCGGCATCCTGCCCGGCCCGGCTTGGCTCCAGACTTATGCACCGCGCGAACGCTGGTCCAACGGACACACCGCCAACGTTTCCATCGGCCAGGGTTATGTTCTCGCCACACCGCTTCAAATGGCCATGGTGGCGGCGACCGTGGCCAACGGTGGTATCGCCTGGCAACCCCGCCTTGTGGACCGCATCCTCGACCCCGAGGGGAAAGTCATCTTCGACGACAAGGGCCTGCCGGTGGTTCCGCTTCCTCGTATTCGCATGAACATTCACGAGGCGGGCGTGTCCGATGAACAAGTGGAAATCGTCCGTAAAGGCATGTGGAAAGTCGTAAACGAAGACGGTGGCACGGCCAAGGCCGCACGCATCAAAGGCGCGGAAGTTGCGGGAAAAACCGGCACTGCGCAGTTCTGGCGCGGCACAAAAAAAGACAACCACACCTGGTTCATCTGTTTCGCGCCCTACAGCAAACCCAAGTACGCGGTCAGCGTGTTTGTGCAGGGCGCAAAGTCGGGCGGGGGAGTTTCAGCACCGATTGCCGCAAAGATTCTTGAAGAAAGTCTGGCACTGGAAAAAGGATTCCCCGTCGAACTCGCCGCACTCAAACCCGCGCCCGGAAGTTTCAAATTCATCGAGCAGGTGAACTACAGCAGCGCGGTGCCTGCCCAATTTTCCCCGGACGACCAGGAAACCGCGGAGCACACGGGCGATCCGGACAAAAAGCTGGCCGAAACCCAGGGCGGCGCTGGTGGCGCAAAGCCGGATGTCAAAGCCAATGCAGACGAAGCGGGCCGGGTTTCCGCCAAAAAGGGCAAACTTAAAGACCAGTCGCCTGAAAGTCAGCGCGAGAAAAAGTCGCTTTTCGAAAATTTCTTTGGCAAAAAGAACAAACCAGACAAACCGCGTGAGGAGAAAAAGAAAGAATCCGAACGCAAAAAGCCGCGCTGGCCATTTTAACCGCAGCCCATGAAACCGCCTGAAATCCCCCACCGCAGCGCCGCCCCGGTCGTGCTGCCGGGCATATCTCTTGCACTCAACATGCTCATGGGAGGCATCAACGCATCCACATTTTACCCAACACCCATTTCATGCTTGAAAAGATCAAACGCCTTATTGGCCTGTCCAAACAGACTGGCAACAAGCTCATCATCAACTGCGAACGGCTGGAACGCCGCGTAGCACTTCTCGAAAACGGACGTCTCGAAGAGTACAGCATCGAACGCGAAAGCGATCGCAACATCGTCGGCTCCATATTCAAGGGGCGCGTCAAAAACATTGAGCAGGGCCTGAAGGCCAGCTTCATCGACATCGGGTTCGAGAAAAACGCTTTCCTCCACTTCTGGGACGCCATTCCCGCCGCGCTCGACGCCGGCATCGAACAGGTCGAACGCTCCGGAAAAAAACAGCAGAAACGCATCAACAGCAGCGATATCCCTTCGCTCTATCCGGTGGGCAGCGAAATTATGGTGCAGGTCGTCAAAGGCCCCATCGGCACCAAAGGCCCGCGCGTCACCACCAACATCAGCATGGCCGGACGTTACCTCGTTCTCATGCCGTTCAGCGATCAAAGCGGTATCTCCCGCAAGATTGATGAACCCAAGGAACGCGAGCGGCTCCGCAAAATTCTTCGCGAACTCGATCTCCCCGAGGGTATGGGCGTCATCATCCGGACCGTGGGCGAAGGACAGCGCTCACGCTATTTCGTTCGCGATCTGAGCCTCCTGCTCGACCAGTGGAAAGAGATCGAGGAGGGCATGCGCACGCAGCCGATCCCGAGTTGTGTGTTCCGTGAACCCGATCTCATCGAGCGCACCGTGCGCGATTTTCTCACCGACGAAATGGACGTCGTCATCTGCGACGACACCAAGGCCGTCGAACGCATGCAGGAAATCGTCGGCCAGATTTCCAAACGTTCGCGCAAGCGCATCACCGCGTACACCGAGCAGCAGCCGATTTTCGAAAAATACGAAATCCAAAAGCAGATCGACGACGCATTCCATCGTCAGGTCTGGCTGCCTTGCGGCGGGTACATCGTCATCGACGAAACCGAGGCCCTTATCGCCATTGATGTCAACAGCGGACGCAACAAAGGCGCTCGCGACATGGACAAGGTGATCTTCCAGACGAACATGGAAGCCGCCGACGAAATTGCGCGTCAGGCCCGTCTCCGCAACATCGGCGGCCTGCTCATCTGCGATTTCATCGACATGAAAAGCCGCAAGGATCAGCAGGCGGTTTATCAGCGGATGAAAGATCGCCTCACGCGCGACAAAGCGAAAACCCACGTGCTGCCAATCAGCCAGCTCGGTCTTTTGGAAATGACCCGCCAGCGAGCGCAGGAAAGCTTGAGCACGAGCGTGTATGATCCCTGCCCTTACTGCCACGGTCGCGGACGCGTGAAGAGCGCCATGACGATGAGCGTCGAGATCCAGCGCGCGCTCCATGCGCTCATGCGGAAATATCAGGACACTATCCACGAATTTAAAGTGATCGTCAGCCCGCACGTATTGCTGCGGTTGCGCAATCAGGACGAGGAACTCCTGGTGGAAATCGAACGCCGCTACGCCGGACGTCTCACCTTCCGCAGCGACCCGAGCTATCACCACGAACAATTCGCGATCACCGATTCGACCTCCGGGGCGGAGCTCAAGTAGTTCGCAGGCAGAAACGCAACGGACACGCGAGGCCGCATGTCCCTACCGCTGAACTGGGTGTGATTAATTAATCACACCCGTGTTCGCTTTCCACCGCACTCAGACTTTGACTCAGCGCCGATTTGCGTGCCTTCTTATTGCCAACATTTTTGCCAGATGAAATCCAAGAAACCATCGCTCCAATTGCTCGGACGCAGTGAAATGGGGCTGCCCAACAAACCCTCCTCCTCGGTTTTGGAAACTTTTCCGAACGCGCACCTAAAAGGGAATTACGAGGTGCAATTTGATAGCGAGGATTTTACCAGTTTGTGTCCCGTGACGGGCCAGCCGGATTTTGCGTCGATTTCGATACGTTATGTTCCCGGAAAGTTGTGCATTGAGAGCAAGTCGCTGAAGTTTTACCTCGCGGCATTCCGGAATCAGGCAATGTTCAACGAGGCCGTGGTGAACACGATCCTCGGGGATTTCGTGAAGGCGTGCGGTCCGGTGTTTGTTGAGGTGCAAGGGCAATTCGCACCGCGCGGCGGGGTGGGATTGACGGTTACTGCGACTTTCGGAAAACCTAAAAAACTGGGATGAGCCGGCGCAGGGTGATCGTTCTGGTGAGTGGCGGCATGGATTCTGTGGCGGCCTTGTATCATGCGCATGCTGAACATGACGTTGTGGCCGGGTTGAGTTTTCACTACGGCAGCAAGCACAACGACCGGGAGATTCCCTTTGCGGAGCACCACTGCCGGAAGCTGGGTGTTTCGCATCAGGTGATCACGCTGGATTTTGTGGCGCAGCATTTCAAATCCGACCTGCTGAAATCCGGCGGAAAAATTCCGGACGGACACTACGAGGAGGACACGATGAAAAATACCGTGGTGCCGTTTCGCAACGGGATCATGCTGGCAATTGCGGGAGGGTATGCGGAGAGCATTAAGGCGTCGGGATTGGTGATTGCAGCGCATTCGGGGGATCACGCGATTTACCCGGATTGCCGCGAGGATTTCATGAAGTCGATGGCGGATGCGATTCGACTGGGAACTTATGCGGAGGTGATGATTGAGCGTCCGTTTATTCACCTTACCAAGGCGGAGATCGTGAAGCGCGGGCGCGAGTTTGGGGTGGATTTTGGACAAACGTGGTCGTGTTACAAAGGTGGGGAGATTCACTGCGGCACCTGCGGAACGTGCGTGGAACGGCGTGAGGCGTTTGTCATGGCCGGCGTCGAGGATCCTACGGTGTATGCGGATCGCGGGCCGCTGCCGGTGAGGCCGGGAAGCGGATGACATGAAGATTTCCGAGATTTTTTATTCCGTGCAGGGCGAGGGGCAGCTTGTCGGGGTGCCATCGGTGTTTGTGAGGACCTCGGGATGCAATCTGCGGTGCCGCTGGTGCGATACGCCGTATGCCTCGTGGAATCCCGAGGGAGAGGAAATCGAGTTGGGTCAAATCGTGGATGAGGTAAAAAAGCATCCGGCCAAGCATGTCGTGCTGACGGGCGGAGAACCCATGATTGCCAAAGGCATTCGCGAGTTGGCGGGGATGTTCAAACAACTCGGATATCACATCACGATCGAGACGGCGGGAACGGTCGCGCCGGAGGGCATTGCGTGCGATTTGGGATCGATCAGTCCAAAGCTGGCGAACTCCACGCCGGATGGGTCGGCGGGTGCCTGGCAGGCGCGGCATGAAAAGACGCGGATTCAGATTGAAGCGCTGCGTGCGTGGGCCGGGGCGGTTCCGTGCCAGTGGAAATTTGTGGTCAGTTCGCGCGAGGATTTGCCGGAGATCGAAGATTTGATGAGCCGGTTGGAGGTGCAGGTTTTGCCTCATCAGATTCTGCTTATGCCTGAGGGGATTGACGTTGGAACGTTGAAGCAGCGCCAGTCGGAGCTTGTGGCCATCTGCATGGAGCGGGGGTATCGGTACTGTCCGCGGCTGCATATCGAGCTTTTCGGCAATACGCGGGGAACTTGAGGTAATTTAGGAATTATGCAGTTTGAGAGCGGCGCGTGCTGGTTCATAGTTCACCTTGGATTGCTCACAATTTAAAAAGATGTTTCGCATTTGTAAAATTATTGAAATCGAGAACGGGCACATGCTTTCGAGGCATCCGGACAAGTGCCGTTTCCCCCATGGACACACCCGGAAGGTGGAGATTGTGCTGGAGGCCGCCGGGTTGGATGAGTGCGGGATGGTTTGTGATTTCAAGATTGTGAAAGATGCGGTGGGCGAGTTCCTGGATTCCTTTGACCACGCGCTGTGCGTCAACACGCAGGATCCGATGTTTGAGACGCTGAAGGCAGCGTATGGCGAGCGGGTCATTGGTTTTGCCGACACCGAACCGACGACAGAGGTGCTGGCGAAGACCTTTTTTGACGAAATCGTAAAGGAACTCGGGGAATACGCGGGGCGCGTTGAAACGCGCTATAAGCTGAGGAGCAGCGTGCGGTTGGTTCGGGTGAGAGTTTGGGAAACGAGTTCGTCGTGGGCGGAATACGAACCGTAACGGAAGGCTTTCTTGAACTTCGTCCGAGGGTTTCGAGCCGGATCAGAAATCCAGCACGCACCGGTTCATGAACCTAAAAACCGAAATGGGACGTTACGCAAGACGCGAAGGAGAGTGGAAAAAGGGGTTAGTAGTAAAAGATGCACACGGGAGAGAATAGGCGTGAAGAGGGGTCTTTAGAACCCGCCATGTGTTTTTATTTTATAAAACTTTTAATAACGGCTTGATCAATCGGAAGCCCTGTTACAGGGTCGTTTATGGCCGTTTCCTCAACTACTTACCCTCGTAAATGGAATTCTGGGAAAACCACGGTTATTCGTGTCCCGGAAAAGCTGGCGGACGATTTGCTACATATCGCGAGGCAAATCGATGACAGCTCATCTTATCTCATTCGACAGGATGGCGACACGCTTGTGCTGGAGATGTTATCCGCAAAACAGGTGACGTACAGCTCTAAAAAGCCGATTAATGTTGCAAGCGTTCCTCAGCGAAGTCCATTCCGGTATCCGGGCGGAAAAACATGGTTGATTCCCTATATCCGCGACTGGCTGCGCTCAAAGCGAGCCAAGCCATCGCGGTTTTTAGAGCCTTTTGCGGGGGGCGCTGCGGTCAGTATGACCGTAGGGTTTGAACGTTTGGCGAAGCACATCCTTTTTAGCGAGATTGACCCCGGCGTGGCCGCTGTTTGGAAAGTTGTTCTGAACGGCCACGTTGAGTGGTTGGCAAAGAAAATTACCGGCTTTCCTTTGAGCGTAGAAAACGCCCGTGCGGTGTTGGATTCAAAAGCCGCCGATCTTAGGGATTTGGCGTTTCAAACCATCCTGCGAAATCGAGTGCAGCGGGGTGGGATTATGGCACCGGGTGCTGGCCTCGTGAAAACGGGGGAGAATGGACGGGGTATCAATTCCCGGTGGTATCCGGAAACGCTTGCGCGTCGGATCCGTGAAATCAACTACCACAAAGACTGCTTTTCGTTTTTAGAAGCTGATGCATTCAAGGTGATTGCAGAACATCAGGAGGATACTGACACATGTTTTTACGTGGACCCTCCATACACCGTCGCAGCGAAAAGGCTTTACGTTGCATGGGATGTCGATCACGAGCGGCTCTTCTCGGACATGGCGAAATGCAAAGGTGACTTTCTGATGAGTTACGACAACACGTCTGAGGTTGTTCGCATGGCAGAAAAACATGGGTTTGAAGCCATGCCTGTCGCCATGAAAAGCACGCACCATGCAAAAATGAACGAGTTGCTCATTGGGCGGGATTTGAGCTGGGTGCAGGTTTAATTAGGGAAAAAGCAGCGGGCTTTCCGGGTGTGAGATTTTGAGCTTCGCCAAAAGTTGCTCTTCAAATTTTTCTTTTGGCAGAGGAGTGCCGCCGGTCAGTGCTTTCACCGATGATTCGAGTTTGGTGAAAACCGCGTCTTTTGGGATGAGTTTCCATCCGGTTTCGTTTGGTTCGTATCCGACGACAAACCAGACAACCTCCGCGTTTGACAAGTGGCGCTCCCTCTCAAGCCCTGTGAGTGAGCCGAAGAACGGCTCATCTACCACGACGGCCACCTTTTTGCCCCAGGTCCGGATCGTGGGAGTTTTGGTCTGGAGCTGTAGCAGCAGCCGTTTTGGACCCGAACTGCGGAAGTCTGGACGACGGTGCTGTGCGGGAAAGGGAAATGAATGTTCACTGGCTTTGGAAAGCATGGAAAATTCGTGATGTATCGCTTTCCCCGAAAAATAGACCGCCTGACTTTCAAGCGCGCACCAGTTCAATGGTTTTTGAGTCGGATGAACGAGCACATGATCAATGCGGCCAATAACTTCATTTTCCTCATCCCCAACTGGATCGTTGTCGCGGAGCCGATCCAGAAATCCGATTTCGGGCAGCACAATTGGGGTTCTTGTGCCGAGAATGGTTTCCCCTACCCAGAAATGGTGTTCCATTTTCCAAAAAACGGTTTGGACAGACGGCAACTGGCGATCCGCGTCCGACCACAGGATTTTTCTCCTCCTGCTGGTAAAGCCGGAGGGAGCACACGCCTCCCTTTTTATTGCAGATTCCCTTTGGATGGAACGGACAGATATTCCCAAGTATTGCGTCCTCGTGAATTTCCCGTTTTGCCCAATCAGATCGCTGATCGGGTTGCAGGCGCAACACGTCCTTGCCATACCATTCACCAAGACTGTAGCGCGTTCTGGTCTTTGAATTTCTGGTTTTTGCCATGTGGTGAATTATGGACGCCGGGTTGGTGTTTGCGATGCTTTTGAGCTGTATGCGTGCCAGTAGTTGTTGCTCATGCTGAAAGGCTGTGGTGAACAGGGCCGGGGGCGGTGTGCGGGTTTTTACATGTCTCGAGGTTTTACATTGCGCGGGCAGGGGGACGGGCGTTGGATGACACAGCGATGTTTGAGACGCTGATTGGATTCAGATGAGCGCGCCGCCTGGCAAGGGGTTTGTGTTCCGACCGCGCAGCTTGGAATTGCTGCGCGGGAAACGTCCGGGGTTTTCCTGGTCGGGTGAGATTCTTGCGGGCATCACGGTGGGACTGATTGCCCTGCCGCTGGCTTTGGCGCTGGGTATTGCGAGTGTTCCTGCGGGAGTCGCGACGCCGTTTCCCGCGCCGGCCCTGGGTATTTTCACGGCGATCATTGCGGGATTTCTCATTGCGGCGCTGGGCGGAAGCCGGGTGCAGATCGGCGGACCGACGGCGGCGTTTATCCCTATCATTTTGTTGATCGCGGGGGAGCACGGTTATGCGGGATTGATGCTGGCGACGATGATGGCGGGCGGCATCCTTGTATTAATGGGTGCGACGGGGATGGGAAAACTCATCAAATACATTCCGTGGCCCGTGACGAGCGGGTTCACGACTGGGATTGCGGTGGCGATCATGCTGACGCAGGGGCCGGATTTTGTGGGGTTGAAAACGGGGGAACCGGGGCCGCGTGATTTTTTTGAAAAGATCCCGTGGCTGTTCGGGAAGCTCGGCGGTGGAAACGTCCATGCTTTCGGGCTGGCGCTGGCGTGTCTGGCTATTATTTTGATTTGGCCGCAGCTGAAAATCCGGCTTATTCCGGGCTCGATCGTGGCCATGCTGGGGGCGACGGTTTTTGTGGCGATCACGGGCTGGGGCGAATCGCACGGGGTGGCGACGGTGGGCAGTCAGTTCGGTGCGCAGGCGATACCGTCGGGATTGCCGATACCAACGATGCCGCACATCGACTGGAGTCTGATCCGGAGTCTGATTGGGCCGGCTACGGCGATTGCGCTGCTCGGTGCGATTGAGTCACTGCTCTCGGCGGTGGTGGCGGACGGGTTGACGGGGGAGCGTCACGACAGCAATACCGAGTTGATTGCGCAGGGCATTGCGAACCTGGTGTGTCCGTTTTTTGGCGGGTTGCCTGCGACGGGAGCAATTGCGAGGACATCGGCGAACGTGAACAACGGGGGGCGCACACCGCTGGCGGGGATGGTTCACGCGGCGACGTTGCTTGGGGTGATTTTGCTCGCGGCGAAATGGGCTGCTTATATTCCGATGGCAGCGATGTCTGCGGTGCTCGTGGTGGTAGCGTTAAAGATGGGCGAGTGGCATGAGCTGTTGCGGTTGCGGAAGATGCCTCGCAGCGACGCGTTGGTTTTGCTGACGACGTTTGCGCTGACGGTGGTGTTTGATTTGGTGGTCGCTGTGGAGGTGGGAATGGTGCTGGCGGCTGTGCTTTTTATAAAGCGGGTCTCGGAGACGACGGAAGTCAGCCGCGTGACGGAGGAGGACATGCTGGAGCGGCCGGAGCATATCGCGCAGGGCAAGGAAATTCCGAGGGGTGTGCTGGTGTATCGGATTTTCGGGCCGTTTTTGTTTGGGGCAGCGGAGAAAATGGAGGACGCACTGGCGCGTGTGGATGAGTGGCCGCAGGTATTGATTTTGCGGTTGCACCTTGTGACGGCGATGGATGCGACGGGGTTGAACGCGCTGGAGAGTATTGTTGAGCGGTTGAAACAACGGGGCGGCGTGGTGATTTTGAGCGGCATTCACCAGCAACCGCTGTTATTGCTGAAAAAGGCGGGGTTCATCGAAGTGATCGGGCGGGAGAACCTGTGCGCGACGTTTGATGATTCGCTGGTGCGCGCGCGGTGTCTGGTGGGGGCGTGAGGGCAGATGGCAAAAGCGGAAAGCTCTTTGAAAAGCGGAACCGAGCGGAGCGAGATAGCCAACCGCAGGTTGCCCGAAGGGACGCGCCGGGGGGCGCTGGCAACGCGGAAAGCGGAAATTTCCGCCGGGGCGGATGGGAAAAATTAGAAATTAGAAATTAGACATTCGTCATTTGCTTCGGCGTCCATGCTTCGTATCGTTTTTAACCGCTGATGATTATTTCCCTTTTACCTGCTGCGTTGCGTCCGATTTACGAAAAGGTGGCGGCGGAGCAGCGCATTTCGGAGGCCGACGCGCTGGCGCTTTATGAGAGCCGGGATTTGCAGGCGGTGGGCGCGATGGCGAACATGGTGCGCGAGCGGAAAAACGGGAATGTCGCGACGTATGTTTTTAATCGCTACGTGAATTATTCGAACGTGTGTCTGCTGGCCTGTCAGTTCTGCGCGTTCGGCGCGCGGAAACGCGATGCGCACGCGTTTGAGAACACGATTCCCGAGATGATCGCAACCGCGAAAGAGGCTTGGGAACAGGGTGCGACGGAGATTCACATGGTGGGCGGGCTGCATCCGTCGCTCGACGCCGACTGGTATTTGGAACTGCTGCGCGGGCTGCGTGCGATCAGTCCGGATCTGACGCTCAAATGTTTTACGGCGATTGAAATCCGGCATCTGGCGGAGCGGGTTTTCAAAAGCTCGATCCGGGAAACGCTGGAGACGCTGCGGGAAGCCGGGTTGAACGCGTTGACCGGGGGTGGCGCGGAGATTTTTGCACCGGAAATCCGGGAGCGGATTTGTCGCGGGAAAGAGACTGCGGAGCAATGGATCGAGGTACACCGGAAGTGGCATCAAATGGGTGAGCACAGCACGTGTACGATGCTCTACGGGCACATCGAAACGCCGGTGCACCGGGTGGATCATCTGCGGCGGCTGCGTGAGTTGCAGGATGAGACGGGCGGGTTCACGGGGTTTGTGCCGTTTGCATTTGAGCCGGAGGGTGCGCGTCCGGAGTTGCAGGGGATTCCGCATGCGACGGCGCTGGAGGAGTTGCTGAATCTCGCGGTGAGCCGGATTTATTTGGACAACATCGAGCACGTTACGGCGTATTGGGTGAGTCTGGGTTTGCCCATTGCCCAGGTGGCGCTGAGTTACGGGGTGGATGATTTGCATGGGACGATTATGGAGGAGAAAATCTTTCACATGGCGGGTGCGAAAACGCCGCAGGAGATGACGGTGGCGAAGTTGGAAAAGGCGATCCGGGAGGCGGGACGTGAGCCGCGGCAGCGGGACACGTTTTACCGTCAAATGGCCTATCTGAATGGCTAATGACGAATGTCTGATTTCTAATGTCTGAGTCGCTGCGGGTGGGCTGTGTGCCATATTTGAACGCGCGTCCGTTGATCCGGGCTTGTCCGTTTCCGGTGCGATTGGAGCATCCGAGTGTGTTGACTCGGAGTTTTTTTGGCGGGGCGCTGGATGCGGCTTTGCTGCCGGTGTTTCCGTTGTTGGAGCGGGGTGTGGCTGGAGTGGTTGATGGTGTGGGGATTGGCTCGCATGGCGTGGTGGGGAGCGTTTTTCTGGCGTATCGCGGAGCGTTGCGCGGCGTGCGCGAGGTGCGGTTGGATCCGGCGTCGATGACGTCGGTGAATCTGCTGGCGGTGGTGCTTGCGGAGTTTCACGGGATGCGCCCGGTGTGGGATGAGGGTGCGGAGGCGCGTTTGTTGATTGGAGACCAGGCGAACGCATTTCGTGCGAGTGAAGGAGGTGGGGCGTGGGAGTATCTTGATTTGGGCGAGGAATGGACACGCTGCACGGGGTTGCCGTTTGTGTATGCGGCGTGGGCGTTGGGCAACGAAGAGGCGATTGCGGAAGCGGAGCGTTTTCGGGAGTGGAAAACGGCTGGGTTGGGGCAGATCGGGGAGATTGCGGTGGAGGAAAACGATCCGGCTTTTGCGCGGGATTATTTAACGCGAAAGATCCGGTTTGATTTGGGGGAGGAAGAGCGACGCGGGATAGCGGAGTTCGGGCGGTTGCTGGTGAAATGCGGCCGGCTTCGTCGGGTGAACGCGCTGAGATATTGGTGAGGCGGGGTGCGAGTTTTTTTGAAAAAGTGCGACTTTTAGGTAAACCCGATTGACCTTGCGGAGTTTGCAAGGTAGGCAGGCAACTCACCTTATTCATCTTTTTATGAGCGAAGAAAACACCGCAGCAAGCACCCCGGCGACGAGCACGCTGCCCGCCATCGACCAGAACAACCTGAAAATCAGCTACGCAAACGTCTGTCGCATCGCGCAGACGCCGAACGAGGTGATTGTGGATTTTGGGATGAACCCGAATTTTTTCGGTCAGATTCTGGACGAACCGCTGAAGCTGGATCACCGGATCATCCTGTCGCACGACGCAGCGAAGCGGCTTTGCATTCATTTGACTCAAACGATCCAGGCGTTTGAGGCCAAGTATGGCGTCATCGAACTTGACGTGACGAAGCGCGTCAAAACCTAGCGTTTGGCGCTTCGAGCGCATGGCCGAACGGGACATTAGACACGACGCATGTGAACCTCCGGCTTTCTGAGGTTTCGCACGCGCTCAGAACAATCCATTTGCAAAAATCCCGAACCACCACCAAATTCAGCAACTTTATTATATGGGCATTCCATCCCGCTTTATCTCCCCTCTTGTCGAACCTCTTGAAGCCCGTATAGCTCCGGCCACCATTCTGGTTGGTTTCAGTGGAGTTGGAGATACGGACACGGAATATGCCGAAAGTCCTTTTAGTGCGATAGCCGGAGGGATTTACGAAGGCGCACTGGGAGCGAGTCCGAACACGTTTTCGCTGCAACTGACCAAGGGCGATGTGGTGAAGCTGTATAACCCCAGCACGGGTTATCAGGATTTGGTGAAGGTATCAGGGGGAAATGCGGTGGTGTTTTTCGTGGACAAAGACACGAACGGCGAGGTGGGGGCCACCGAAATCACGGGAATCGCGCTGGGTAAGAATGCGAAGATTTCGGTATTTGGTTCGGTGTACGGAGACATTGTGACGAATCTAAACAGCGATTTTACGCTGAACAGCACCGGGATTGGGAATGCCAAGGTGGGGATTAAAAAGCTGCAGGTCGGCGGGGGCAGCGTTTTTGGCGATATTATTGCAGGAGGCACCATTGGTAGTCTCTCTGTGACGAACGCCGTGGTCGGGATTTACACGGGGAACGCAGCCAACGGGATAACTTACGACTTTAATGATACGGTCGCCGACGGGGGTGAAACGATTATCGCTAGTACTGAGGCGGGGCGGGCAGGTGGTTCGATTTTGAATTCGGTGGTGGGCGCGGTGAACATAGTGCGCGCCGGAGACGGTGGCGCGGGAGCGAAAGGTGGATCGATCAAGAATTTTACGCTGGTGTCGGATGCAGACGGCTTCTCCTTTGAAACAGGGGCAGGCGGTGCTGGCGCGACGGGTTTGGCTAAGGGCGGTGCTGGCGGCGGATTATCCAACATTTACATTCAGGGTCTGGACCGAAGTCCTCTTGGTGACGCGGACATTATTCCGAACGAAGTTGCAAGGCTTGAGGCTGGTGTCGGCGGGGACGGATTTGAGGGCGGCAAGGGCGGCAAGGGCGGTGGGTTCAAGAATATCTTTGTGGGATTTGAGAACGTGGGCGGCAATGCCCGGATCAGTGATGATTTTCTGCGGGACGATCTCTCCATGATTGCGGGAGCCGGCGGTAATGGCGGCAGCAATGGCGCAGGCGGTGTGGGTGGAGGTTTTACGCAGGTGCAGGTCGTCATGACGACGCCGGATAATCTGGGTGTCGAGGACGAGATCTCGCTGATTGCGGGAGCCGGTGGTATAGGAGCCGGAGCGAAGTCTGCAGGAGCAGGCGGCGGATTTTCCTTCGTGAACGTTGGTAATTACGCGCCTTCGGCTGTGACTGCGGATATCCTGTTGGAGGGCGGTGCTGGAGGTTCATCTGCGGACGGCAAGGGCGGCACTGGCGGCTCGCTGGCCAATGTCACGGCCACCGGGTTCGGCTATTCTGGAATAGCGGGCATGGGTGGAATCGGCGGATCGGCTGGTGGAGCAGGAGGTGGAATTAAAAAATTTGTGGGTAGCAATGAGATTACGAACGTCGTGAGTTCGCAGGTGGTATTGGAGGCGGGAGCAGGTGCGGCGGGTGCTTCAGGCAAGGGCGGCAAGGGTGGCGGAGTAAAAAACGTTACGATTTTCGACGCCGACTTTTCGGCGCTCCGCATTGAGGCCGGCGCGGGTGGTGCGGGTGTGGCGACCAAAGGCGGTGCTGGTGGAACGGTGAACAACGTTCGCATCACTGACAGCATCCCGGTGAACAGCGCTATGGGCGAATTTATCGCGGGCGATGGCGGAGTTGGCGCGACCAAGGGTGGCAAGGGCGGAGCGTTGGATGGGATTTCCATCACTGCGTTGGGTATGGGATTAACTTTCAATGGTGGGGACGGTGGGGACGGAGGTTCCGGGAATGGCGGTGCCGGCGGTGCATTAAATAATTTGGCGGGGGCGCTCTTTGATACTTCTGCGCCTGTGGCTGAAAGTATTGTTGCGAAAGCTGGTGATGGTGGAGCGAGCGCTGCAAGTGCCGTGGGAGGCGCTGGTGCCGGGGTGAAGAATGTCAATTTCGTAGCGCCAGCCCTTGTTTCGGTGATTGCGGGTGACGGTGGGGGTGTGGGTGCGGGTGGCGCTGCCGGTGTGGGCGGATCGATTATCAAGTTGGCGGCTCAGAGCGAAAAAGGGGTAGCCTATGTCGAAGCCGGTTCAGCGGGGTTGGGTGGAGCAAATAAAGCGGCGGGAGGCTCGGTGAAGAAGTCCAACGTGTTGGGTGACGTTTCGGTTTATATTTATGGCGGCAACGGAGCATCCGGGGGCGCTGGCGGCAGCATTTCGGACACTTCATGGTCTGGTGCCGGGATTGCGGATGCTCCCACTTCGGAGGTTGAAATTTTTGCGGGTGCAGGATCTTCCAATGGAACAAAAACCGGTGCCGGGGGCAGTATCATCACCGTGACGGGCTATGTGGCGGAGACCGGGGGGACGACGATTCTTGCGGGCGATGCTTTGGGAACCGGGGTAAAGGGTGCTACAGGCGGGAGTATTGCGGGCCTCGATATTCTGGGTGGCGGGGGAGCCGCTGCCGTGGTGGTGATTGAGGCTGGGGATGCCTCAGCGGGCACGGGAACGAAGAAGGGAGCCAAAGGGGGTAGTGTCTCGGATGTCAACTGGACGGGGACTGTGGATGGCGACACCATTCTACGTTCCATTGGGGCTGGTCGAGGTGGTGATTCTGCGGGCAACGTGGGAGGCGTCGGTGGCTCTGTTAGCGACATTCAGATCGTGGGGTCGGAAATTGGTGTGATGAGTGGCCAAACGTTTGGCTACACGACGATGGGCGGCATTTTTGCGGGTAAGGGCGGAGGCGGAACATCTGACGGAAGGTCCGGAGATGTGACGAATGTGACGGCGGATGCGATTTCGACGATCATCGCAGGGCGCGACGGAGATTTGGGCTTAGTGAACCTTGTGGACAAGGTGTATTTGGGCGGATTCAACGTTCCGACCCTGCTGATTCCGGATGATCCGCTCCTTGCTGGAGACTACAGCGATTACGGTACTTTCGTAGGAACAAATGCGGTAGGCGGTGTGGCGAATCTTGCCGCGACACCAGCTTCGCAGTTCAAGTTTACGGTGGCCCTGTCGATGTCCGGCAATGAGCTGGTTGGGACTTTCACCGACGGGTTGGTGGCTGCGAGCAACATGTCAACCAAACGCAATTTTATTCCGGGCGCGTTCTACGACGGCGTCACCCTCACTGATTTTAACGTCTAGCCCAACCTTTTTAAATTATGAGCATCACTCCATTTTCCCCTGCTTTTGTGGAAATCCTCGAATCCCGCATAGCACCTGCGTCGCTTTCGAATAACCAGTTTGTGTCGGCGGTCTTTGGTTCGCCCCTGCTTTTGGAAGCGGGAACGAACCATGCCGGACTGTCGATTGGTGGCAAGTACGCGATGTTTGTGGACCAGGGCAAGGCGCTGGTATTTACCAACGACCTGAACGCGAATGGGTTGGTTGAATTTAACGAGATTTCTGGCATTGCTGCCGGGGATGGGCTGCGCCTGATCAGTTTTGTGGATATCTACGGCGATATCGTGACGAATTTGAAAGGCGATTCCACGCTGACGGATTCGGATGGTAACGCTTCGAATAACGACCCGGCCTTGAAGGGGGACGGATTGGTGGTGTTGCCGAACCTTATTGAGCGGATTGAAATGCGTAGTCTGCGGGCTTCTGATTTGGCGAATCCCGGGGAGTTATTGAACCGGACGATTGACGATTCCTTCTATGTGAGTCACTCGATTTTCGGGTCGATCTACGCAGGGGGTGGTTTCGGAATTCAGGGAGCGGAGGACGGCCTCGTTGTGGGGTTGCCTGCGGATGATTTCAGCGGAAGTTTCGGGGCGGCAATCCCGTACGTAGAATCGATTCGGGTGGGCAGCGCGGTATCTGGTGAGTTTTATCAGTTTGGAAAATCGGGTGCGGATCCGAATACTGGTTTGGCGATTAGCGTTGGAGGGAAGCTTCAGGCTTTTGTTCCGAAGACGAGCCAGGCTGGTGCGGGTATTTTCGGGTATCATCTGGTGGATGCGAATGGTGTGGCAACGACATCATTCACGGTGAGCATCGGGAGTGGATTTTTCTCTGGGAACGGTGGGTTTGGTGCTTCGGGCGGGAACATTGAGGACATTTTTATATCGAAAGACTTGGCTGGTGGGTACGACGTGGTTTCGGGCCGTGGCGGAGATGGGTTTAATGGTGGCAACGGCGGTTCGATTGTAAACTTCAACGACTTCGGGTCGATCACCGGACCTGTAAACATCGTTGTGGGGGATGGCGGGCGTGGTCTGACGGGAGTCGGAGGCAACGCAGGAGCGTTTGATATTGGACAGGTTGATGTCTTTGGTTCGCTGCGTATCGTTCTTGGAGATGGTGGGGATGGATTTACTCAAGGGGGCAACGGGGGTGGTTTGAAGCAACTCTATTTTGCCCCGGATCAAGCGGGTGAAGCGGAATTGCCTGTGCCCAAGGAGATCGTAGGATCGCATCGGAGCATTGGGGGGACATCCCGCGTCGAGGGCATTGACTTTAATGGCGATGGATTTGGGGATTTCGTTTATCTGATTTCCGGAGACGTGGGCGGACGAAGTGATTCGGTGGTCATTCTCGGGGACGGATTGGGTGGGGAATTGCGTCGGATCTCGCTTGATGCACCTTTTTCGCCGGGAGCGCTTACGGTGGCTGACTTTAACGGGGACGGATTCGTGGATGTCGCTGTGGCGTCGGATTCAGACAATGCCCTAGGGGGTATCAGTGTGTTTATGAGCCGGTATATCGATGTGGACGGCGATGGTGCGTTGGATCGATTTGCTGGATTTGAAAATGCACGCAATTCCTTTTTGCCGTCTGTTTTCTCCTTTGGTGGAACTCCAATTTTTGACATTGCGGCGGGGGATTTTAACGGTGACGGCGTGATGGACATCGGGGTGGTGGCGAACTACTTCGGGCTTGGTTTTAGCACTCATGTTGTGGTGATGCTTGGGGAAAGCCGGGTGGTGGAATCGCTGAATTTTGAGGCGCCGCTGGCGGTTGTGGGACCTCGTGACGTGACGTCCGGGTTGTTTTACGCGGATTTTGGGACCGTAGCGGTTCCCTTGCTCCCGTATTTGTCCGTGACCCTTGGTGATGTCGGAGAAATCAGTATCTTGGAGGCTGCGGCGCTTTCGACCAGCTATGCCCCGGGAGATTTGGAGTATTTGTTCTACGGCAAGAAGGTAGAGGGGACGGATGGTGCTAGTGTGCAGGTCATCGGCCTTGACATTGGTGGCAATGCGGTTGCTACCGAGTTTTCGCTTGGTGAGGTGGACACAGACCGGGAAATCTTGAGTGGAAATCCTCCCCAGCCAGCAGTCACCTTGGTGAAGGCCACATTGCAGGATTTCACTGTGGGTGATTTCGATGGGGATGGATTTACCGATATCGTTGCTCTCACAGGCAACAAGTTTTTGGTAGCGCTGGGCGGGGATGGAGCGGGCGATTTTTCGACGTATCAGACGGGTGTAGGGAACCAGGCGGGCATCCTGCTTTCTGGGGAAGATAGTATTGGATTGTCGGGGGATGCGGAGTTTACCAACATCGTTTCTGTCTTGGGCGAGTCGGGTGGGGGGGAAGTTGCTATTTTCGCCGCGAACAAGTCGTCTGCGGATGTTGTTGCTTTGGACGTAAATTTGGTGGGGCCTCCCGGTGGAAGTCCCGGAACGATGTCCGTGGGATCGGTCACTGGGAGCTATGCGGGTTTGGCCATGCTGGAACTTGATGCTGAGATTCAGGTTTTTGACGCGTTTCGCCCCGATTTGAGCCTTCCCGGGGATGTGCATTTTGTGATGGGTAATCCGACATCCTTGGAGTTTGAGGCTGGTCTCCAGGTTTTTGGACCACCCGCTTTCGGCTTCAAGCTGACCAAGGATGGTTACGGGATTTTTGCCGGAGATGGCGGGGATTCCATCAATGGAATTGGAGGCAAAGGCGGGAGCATTGGGTCAGGTCTTACGACACAAACCCTGAGCGATGGCACAGTGCTGACGAATGTAGGATCCATCTATTTCCAGTTGGCTGCAACGGACGCCGGGTTTGACGGTGGCATCATCATGGACGCTGGTGAGGGTGGCAATGGGTTTACCCGGGGCGGTTCGGGTGGCGATATCAACGGTGTTTTTGT
>Ga0105048_10002245_pt1 | contig 31220 bp, 19 predicted proteins | sample MAT05_FD_78382 | JGI IMG/M metagenome (GOLD analysis project Ga0105048, IMG submission 78382) | Freshwater microbial communities from Lake Fryxell liftoff mats and glacier meltwater in Antarctica - MAT-05 | ecosystem: Environmental > Aquatic > Freshwater > Ice > Liftoff microbial mat | place... | reverse complement strand
CGCGTTTCGGAGGAGAAGGCGACCCTTGTTCGTGCTGCAGCTGCCGAGCTGAAATTCACCCCGAACCGCACTGCCCGCACGCTTCGTCGGCAGCATTCGGAGGTCATTGCCCTAATTCTGCCCGACATCGAGAACCCCTACTTCACATCGATGGCACGCGGAGTCGAAGACATTGCACGGGCCGCGGGCTACTCGGTCGTACTGTGCAACACCGACGAGGATCCGGTAAGGGAGGCCAGGTACCTCGACATCGCGATCTCGGAGAACATGGCGGGTGTCATTCTCGCCCCGGCCTCCGATCACCCAGACCTGCAGCACCTGATCGCGCGAAGGCGGCCCATTGTGGCGGTCGATCGCGGCACGAATTTCACTATCGACGGCGTCATGATGGACAACCGCCAAGGGGGCCGCTCCGCCGCACAGACTCTCGTCGAGGCGGGGTACCAGCGTATTGCGTGCATCACCGGGCCGAGTGGTATCGAGACGGCCGCCGAGCGCAGTAAGGGATGGCGTGAAATCGTCACGAACGCAGGGATGTTTGAGCGGGCAGATGACTACCTGCGCTACTCCACGTTCCGCGTCGATGGCGGCCGCTCGGCGATGCAGGAACTCCTCGCGTTGGATCGTCCGCCCGATGCCGTCGTTGCCGCGAACAACCTCATGGGGGTGGGGGCACTGCAGGTGCTCACGGAGTCCGGGCGTACCCCGCCGGCGTTCGGGGTCGCGGTTGTTGGCGACCTCCCGTTTACGACACTGCCACCCGCATCGGTTTCGATCGTGCGCCTACCCGTGCGCCAGATGGGTATCACGGCAGCGCGGATGCTGCTCGAGCGCATCGATGGCGACATTCAGCCAGCACGAACCGTCGTGCTGCGCAACGAGGTTGTGCCGGCGGAGAGTGCTCCTTCCCTGACCGCCTGATCTTGTCTGTTGAGCGCGACGGCTCATCTGCCGCAAGAAGGGCGATGAGCGTCTTGTTTATGAAATCGATTTCTGAAACGATGATGCCGGAAGAGCCGAGGATTACCGAAGGAGCATCGGAATGACCAGCTACACCCTCCCTGCCGTTCGCACCGCGACGGCGGTCGCCCCCACAACCGCATGGCTCATCTCCAGTGGCGACCTGCGACCGTCGGCGAACGAGGCAGGCTGGGCCACCCAGCAACAACTCGAGAGTGACATCACCACGGCGCTCGGCACGCTCGGCTGGTCGGTGGTGCGGGCCAATCAGGCCGACCCAGCCACGGGCCACGGATTCATCAGCAGCCAGCGAATGGGGCTCGAGGTCTTCAAGGGCATCCCCGCCAATGCTCCGCTCATCGTGGCGGAGGCGGTGTGGCAGTACAGCCACCACGTGCTGGCGGGGCTGCGCACTCACATCGGCCCAATCCTGACCGTGGCGAACTTCGCTCCCAACTGGCCCGGGCTGGTCGGACTGCTCGGTCTCAACGCCGGTCTCACCAAGATGGGCAAGCCTTTCTCGACGATCTGGAGCGTGGACTTCACCGACGAATGGTTCATGCAAGGCCTGCGTGAGTGGGTCGAGACGCGCCACATCACCCACGACGCGTCGCACGTGCACGAACTACCCGAGCTTGTCGAGAGCGCCGAGAAGACGCTGGGCGAGGCGCTCGCGAACCAGTTGCTGCAGGAGAAGGCCATCATCGGTGTCTTCGACGAGGGCTGCATGGGAATGTACAACGCGATCTTCGACGATGAGTTGCTGAACCCCATCGGCATCTACAAGGAGCGTCTGTCACAGAGCGCGCTCTACGCCGAGATGCTGACAGTGAGTGACGTGGATGCCGCGGCCGTCGGCACCTGGCTGCGGGAAGCCGGCATGGTCTTCCTCACCGGAACCGACGAGAAGACCGAGCTCACCGAGGGCCAGCTCGCGTGGCAGCACAAGATGTACATTGCCGCGTTGCGAATCGCCGACGACTTTGGACTGGACGCGATCGGCATCCAATATCAGCAGGGGCTCAAAGACCTCGTGCCGGCGAGTGACCTGGCCGAGGGCATCCTAAACACGACCGACCGACCGCCCGTGTTCAGTCGTGATGGCACGCGTGAGCTGCACGCCGGCCTCGCGATGCCGCACTTCAATGAGGCCGACGAGGGGGTCGCAGTGGATGCCCTCATCACCGATCGGGTCTGGCGCGCGATGGGCCTGGTGCCCGACAACACCCTGCATGACGTGCGATGGGGCGAGCAGGTCGGCGACGACTTCGTCTGGGTGTTCGAGATTTCTGGATCCGTTCCGGCATCGCACCTCGGCGGATGGCAGAACGCTGAGGGATGGCGTCAGGGTCCCGTGTTCTTCCCCGCGGGGGGCAGCACGATTAATGGTGTGTCGAAGCCGGGCGAGATCGTCTGGTCGCGCGTGTACATCGCCGATGGCGTGCTCAACGTCGACATCGGGCGCGCGAGCGTCGTCGAGCTCGCCGCCGAAGAAACTGCGCGCCGCAAGCAAGCAACCAACCCCGAGTGGCCAATCGCGCACGTCGTGCTGCACGGCGTGACGCGCGACCAGTTCATGGCCCGGCACAAGGCAAACCACGCTCAGGTGGTCTACGCGCCGGACTCCGACACGGCTGACCGCGCACTCACCGCGAAGGCTGCGATGTTTGCGAAGCTCGGCGTGAAGGTGCACCTCATCGGGGAGACATCGCTCGTCTAGTTGTAGGTTGTAGTGCCCGGCGCGCGTCATTTATCGTGTGTCCGGCGGGGTGGCATGCGTACTTGCAGCAGCGTTCGCCGACCGGTTTCGCCTGGTGCTTGAACAATCGTGCCACGGTCTTCTTACGGCTATTTCAGGTGTGCCAAGACACCTACCCCACACGCGAGCCCTTCGCCCCGCCGATTGGCGGTCGTGATTGTTCGAACCCGGAACGTGTGGCGGTGTTCTTGCAAGCAACTGCACCGAAGAATGGGATTCAGAGTCACACTGAGGTGGCTGCAACCGACGCACCACGGAGGAACCATGAGAGAAGATATGCGGGCCAATGGATGGCGCTCGATGACGAGTGTCCTGCGGATCGGCATCACGGGGCTGGCAACTATCGCATTGCTAGCTGCATGCAGTAACACGGCTGTGGAGGAGCCAGCACCCGCCGCCTCGGGAGGGACCGATGCCCCGCTTACGGCGTTCGTCTGGGATCAGGATGGCGGCGAAGTTCCTGATCTGCCCGCTCGAATTTCGTGGGCGAACACGTCGAACGCGGAGTTCTTCCTGGCGTTCACCAAGGGTATGGAAGCTGCTGCCGGCGATCGTGACGTTGAATTTCTGACCGCGATCGCCGATGACAATCCTGAGAAGAACATCCAGCAGATCGAGTCCTTCCTCTCTCGCGGTGTCGGGGCGCTTATGTACCAGCCGTTGGACATGGCCTCGCAGAAGCCGATCCTCGACAAGGCGATTGCAGACGGGATTTTCGTCCCGGGCCTTATCAGTTTCCCATCCAGCCTGCAGATTGCCGCGAGCCAGTACGACATCGGCTTTACGCAGGGCAAGGCGGCCGCAGACTGGGCTGTAGAGAACCTGAACGGCGAGGCCGAGGTGCATTACTTCAACCTCGACACGGTCGGCCCGCAGCTCGTGCTGCGCCATGACGGCGTGCTTGCGGGGCTGGCAACCGGCGGCCCGGGCATCAAGGTCGTCAGCGACCTAGGCACCGGCATCTCCACGGAAGATGGGTTCGAGATCATGACCACGGTGCTGCAGGCCAATCCCGGCCTTGACATCGTGCTCGGGGGAGACTCCCCAGTGGTCGGCGCCTTCAAGGCCATCGAGCAGTCGGGCGTGGACATGAGCAACATGTACCTGTCGGGCGTGGACGGCGACAAGCAGGCGCTGGAACTCATCAAGCAGGGCGGCGCCTACAAGGCCAGCATCGCCTTCCCTTGGCAGCTTATGGGTTACGGCATCGGCCAGTTCAGCGCAGATTGGCTCGAAGGCAAAGAGGTGCCGCGCATAATGGTGGCCGCTCCGACCTTGGTCAACTCGCCCGAGATTGTGGATGAGTTTCTTGCGGCCAACGCCGATCCGGCGAGTGTCTTTGAAGACCGCGAGCGCTTTGAGGCGTACCTGCCGCTGCTCGGCCAGATCAGCTACGCGACGCGCACGAACGTGTGGTCATCGGAGTATGTTCCCGAGTAGCACCAACCGAACCATCCGAACGTAATCTAATGGAGAGTTGAAGATGCTGACCCAGTCATGGCGTGACCGACGCGCCGCTGCAATTCCGAGAAGCCTCGACCCTGGAGAATCCAGTCGGCGCGTAGGCCTCGCCGTGCTGGGGGCAGCACTCTTCATCTTCTTCAGCCTTCGGTTTGAGAATTTCTTCGCAGTCGGCAACGTCATCACGACCGCGCAAAACGTCTCGTCTATCGCGATCGCTTCGGTGGGGATGATGGCCCTGCTGATCAGCGGCAATGTCGATCTCTCGATCGGCAGCCAGTTCGCGCTCATATCCGTGACCACCGCCACGGTGGTTAGGGACGCCCAGAGTGCTGCCGCGGGAGTTGTTACCGCTCTGCTTCTGGGTGCGGTGCTCGGGTTCGTCAATGGCGTGCTCGTCAAGGTACTCAAGATATCGCCGCTGATCGTGACCCTGGGGATGCTCGCGGTGTATCGAGGCCTGGCGTTTGTGGTCGCCGAGGGGGTGTCGGTGTACGGATTTCCGTACAGCTTTACCTCGATCGGCGGGCTGCGGCTGGCGGGCATCCCGCTGACGGTTATCGTGGCGGCACTCATTTTCATTGTCGGTGGATTCGTGCTTCTCCGAACCGTCCCGGGTCTCAGACTGTTTGCCATTGGGGGCAACGTGGATTCGGCTCGAATGGTGGGCATTCGAGTAGACCGCATGGTGATCGGAACCTTCACGATCATGGGCACATTGATGGGCGTAGTCGCGCTCCTCTCGACCTCAAGGCTCGGAAGCGGCAGCCCGAACGTGGGCATGCAGTTCGAACTCGACGTGCTCACCGCGGTTATCCTCGGCGGTGTCATTTTCACGGGCGGCGCCGGGCACCCAATTGGCGTGCTGGTTGGAGTGTTCACGATCGGCATTCTCAACGCCGGCCTCATCTTCGCCGGCTTTCAGGACTGGTGGCAGCTCATCACGAAAGGTGGTCTCCTGCTGTTGGCCCTGGGCATAGACCAGTTCATTCCTTGGTGGCGTGCACGTCGAGATCGAGAGCGTGCGGCAACTCGAGTGCAGGCCGCCAGCGTTGAACTTGTTGACCGAGACAACCTGCGTGGGTCGGGGGAGGTCGGGGACATTGTGCTTCAGGTCGACGACGTCAGCGTCTCGTACGGCGCCGTCAAGGCGCTCAACGACGCATCCCTCATCGTGCACGCGGGAGAGGTGGTGTGTCTGATCGGTGACAATGGTGCGGGCAAATCCACGCTCATCAAAGCGATCTCGGGTGTCATTCAGTTCGACTCTGGACGTATTCGCATGGCGGGCGAGGATGCGCACTTCCACAATCCTGCCGATGCGCGGCGAGCCGGCATCGAGACGGTCTTTCAGGATCTTGCGCTGTGTCAGAACCTCGGAGTGGCTCATAACCTCGTACTCGGTGAGGAACCTCGCCGACGGTTTCTCGGCGTCATCCCGGTGCGAGACGATCGTGCGGCGATCATTCAGGCCCGGGACCGTCTCGCGACGCTCGGCGTGCAGATGACGGACTTCAGGAGGCCCGTTCGGCTTTTGTCGGGCGGACAACGGCAGGCGGTCGCTATCTCGCGAGTGCTGCGCGACGCGGTCAAGCTAGTGATCATGGACGAACCGACCGCCGCGCTCGGCGTCGCCCAGACCGGGCAGGTGCTGCGCCTTGTCAGATCGGTGGCTGACGAGGGTCGCGGTGTGATTCTCATCAGTCACGACATCGAGGATATTTTTGCCGTGGCTGATCGCATTGTCGTTCTGCAGCTTGGTCGAGTAGTTTTCGACGGCCCGATCGCGGGATTGACCCGTATCGACCTGGTTCAGCTGATGGCGGGGATGAAGCTGGAAGCGCATCCCCCGCCGGTGGAGACTGACGCTCACTGACCGCCGCTTGGCGGGTAACGGAGTGTCAAGAGGGGACGCGTGGCGGTGTCTGCCGCAGAGGTTGCCCCGAAGAATGATTAGAACCACACCGTGTGGCGGATTGATGGAGGTTTAATGTCTGTGATGCCCAAGCGCCCGCCATTCGACGTCGAGCTGGAGGCAGTGCTCGCGCTACTCGGAGACGAAATCCCCTCGACGGTGACGCCAGACATGCTCGATTCCCTTCGCATCGATCAGGCATCATTACCGATAGCAGAGATCATCGCAAACCGCCCCATCGCTCACAGCGAGCGCGTCATCCCCGGCCCAGACGGCCAACCCGACCTCGTCGTGTCGATCTTCACCCGTACCGATCACGTGGAGGGCGGCCCCGGTTTTTATCACATTCATGGTGGCGGCATGATCATGGGTGACCGACACAAGGGCATTGATGTCGTGCTCGAGTGGGTAGAGCTGATGGATGCGGTGGCCGTCTCGGTCGAATATCGTCTCGCCCCGGAGCATCCGGACCCAGCGCCCGTCGAGGACTGTTACGCGGGCCTCGTGTGGACCGCAGAGAATGCCGACGAGCTGGGCTTCGATGCGCGAAGGTTGATGATCGTGGGCGGTAGCGCCGGAGGTGGCCTCGCCGCCGGGGTCGCGCTCATGGCCCGGGACAGGGGCACTCCGGCGCTGGTCGGCCAAGTACTCATCTACCCGATGCTGGACGATCGCAACGCGACGGTATCCAGCTATCAGATCGATGGCGAGGGTGTCTGGGACAGGCGCAGCAACGACACGGGATGGGATGCCCTTCTGGGCGATCGTCGTAAGACCGACAGGGTGTCGATCTACGCGTCGCCCTCGCGCGCGACGGATCTCTCCGGTCTCCCGCCGACATTTATCGAAGTCGGCACCACCGAGGTGTTCCGGGACGAAGATGTGGCGTACGCCTCCGGGATTTGGGCGGTGGGCGGCCAGGCCGAGTTGCACGTGTGGCCCGGTGGGTTCCACGGATTCGATCTCACAGCACCGCAGGCGGCGCTTTCCGTGATCGCCAGGGAGACTCGCACTCGATGGGTTCGTCGAACCCTCGGCGTCTAGCCGACCCTACCTACGCGCGGTGACCCGGGCGTAGGGTGAACACACTCCATCAACGGTGAGCGGTGACGATGCAGGAACTCGTGGGTCGGCTGACGGCACTGGATCCTGAAGCGAGCGAAAGCCTCAAGGTAATCGCTTACTTTGACGTGCTCGTTAATGGGCACGCCAGCATGGAGGTACTGCTCCGCGGCGCCGCAGTGCTCGGAGGATGTCCAGCAGGCTTCGCCACCGACCGGATCGTCGCGAGCGTCGATGCACACGGTAAACGGCTCCCGACCGTAGACGCACCTGAGTCCGGCCGCTGGATGGAGCATGCCGTTCCGGGCGGCGCTCGCGCGTGGATGGAGCGGGAGGGGCCCCAGCACGCCAACGACGAGATGATTCTTGAGCGGCTGGCGATCGCATTGGGCATCATGCTGGAGCGTTCCGCGCCGCAGGCCGCTATTCGCAAGGCTGTTGAAACCGTGATCGATTTCGAAGAGTCGCCGGAGAATCGCCGAACGGCGGCCTCGCGATTGCGGCTCGACCCCCTGGGGCGGTTCGTCGTCATCGCGGAGCCGGCGAGCTCCCCATCAGCTCACGGCCACAACACTGTCGTCGTCACTCCCGCCGGTGCCGTTCGAGCGGTAATCACAGCAGAATCCGAGCGGGCCCCAGGGTCTCGAGCGGGCGTCGGGGTCGCGGTTCACAGTGACGAACTGGATCGTTCGTGGGCCACCGCGCTCACCGCGTTGCGGCTGACGAGCGACCGCGAACCGGTGGTGTGGGCAGATGACCTCGGTGGACTCATCCTGCTGATGGACGCCGCGGAAGCGCGCGGAGCCGACCATGCCGACCTCGCTGCGCTCCGCGCGGCCATCGACGGATCTCCGCGAGCCCTCTCCGTGCTCGAGGCCGTAATCCACACAGACAGCTTGCGAGCGGCCGCCACCGAGGCTGGTCTTCACCACTCCACCATTCAGGCTCGGGTGGCCGAACTGTCGTCGACGCTGGGGTTCGATGTGCGAACAGCCGCTGGCCGCACGCGACTGGCAATCGCGCTGAGCCTCTACCGGCTAGTGACGAACCGATTCTCCTGACGACTAAAGGAACATCGGCCGATCGTCGTCGTCCTCGGTGTCGAGATCGAGGTCGACGAGCACGGGCACATGGTCACTCGGTGCGTCGCCCTTGCGCTCGTTACGTTCGATGCGGGCATCCGTCACCAACTGATCGAAGGCGTGCGAGCCCAGAATGAAGTCGATGCGCATTCCCTCGTTTCGGGGGAAGCGCAGCTGCTGGTAGTCCCAGTAGGTGTAGCCATCGACGCCGCGTGTGCGCAAGCTGTCGATCAGGCCGGCGGTCTCGAAGGCGGTGAATCCGTCGCGCTCCGGCTGGCTCACGTGGGTCTTGCCCTCGAAGGCGGCGATGTTCCAGACGTCGATATCGAGCGGTGCGATGTTGAAGTCCCCCATAAGTGCCAGCGGCATATCGGGATGCCCGGCAAGCCAGTCGCGCGTCTCTGTGGCCAGATTGGCAAGCCACTCCAGCTTGTAGGGGTAGTGGGCGTTGTCGAGCTCGCGCCCATTGGGCACGTAGAGACTCCACAGCCGCACGCCATTGACGGTGACGGCCATGGCGCGAGCCTCCCTGGGCAGGGAGCCGTCGTCGAGCGGTTTGCCGAAGCCAGGGGCGGTGTCGAATCCGATCTGCACGTCTTCCATGGGAAGCCGACTGGCGAAGGCTACGCCGTTCCACTGATTCAGGCCGTGCAGTTCTACCTCGTAGCCGGCCTCGGTGAAGGCCTCGAACGGAAACTGCGCCTCAGTGCACTTGATCTCCTGCATCCCGAGCACGTCGACATCTTCGCGGCCCAGCCAATCGACGACACGGCCGACCCGGCTTCTGATCGAATTCACGTTCCAGGTGGCAACTCGCATACCCCAACGCTACAAGTAAGGCAGCGCGGCTCAACGCGACGACCGCCAGAGCGGCGCAGCGGCACCGACGTGCTCGGCTCGCGTCCAGTGTTCCGAATCCGTGGGTTGTAGCGACGAGACACCCCCAGAAGCGGAACACTCGACGTTGCGGCGACCCACCGCCGCGCCAAGTTTCAACCGATGCAAGAACCACGCTCGGTTCGCCCCCAAATTGGGAGGCGACAGTTCGAGGCATGCTCGAATAGCGTGCAGGTGTGCCCGAACCAGAAGACCTCATCGAGGCCGCAGCGAACCGGAAGGATGCTCGGCTCGCGCTCGCCGTAGCGCTGGTCGCTCTCGCTGCGGTGCTCGGTGCCAGCCTGCTCATCGTTACAGCCGGAACTATTTACTGAACCAGCCGCCATCCGCACCTCGGTAATGTGGTGGGGTGACTGACGCCAAGCAGAAACTCATCGACCACATCAGCGCCGATGCCGTTTTCCACGGCGACTTCACGCTCACCAGCGGAAAGAAGGCGACCTACTACGTCGACCTGCGCAAGGTGAGCCTCGACCACCGCGTCGCACCCCTCATCGGGCAGGTCATGCTCGACCTCATCGCCGAGGTCACTGACGTCGACGCTGTCGGTGGGATGACCATGGGCGCCGACCCGGTCGCCGCCGCGATTCTGCACCAGGGCGCCGCTCGCGGACTCAGCTATGACGCGTTCGTTGTGCGCAAAGAGCCGAAAGACCACGGACGCGGCCGACAGGTCGAAGGGCCCGACCTCGAGGGCAAGCGCGTGATCGTGCTCGAAGACACCTCCACGACGGGCGGTTCGCCGCTCGCCGCCATCGAGGCGCTCAAGAAAGTCGGCGCCGAAATCGCCGCCGTTGCCGTCGTCGTCGACCGCGACACGGGCGCGCGGGAGGTCATCGAGGCGGCCGGCTACCCCTACTACTACGCGATCGGGCTCGCCGATCTGGGGCTCACCAAGTGACCGATGACCGCGACGAACTGGATCCGAGCGAGTGGCTTGCGCGCCAGTTCGGCGGGGATACTGAGTCGGCGAAGGCTGCTGAGTCGGCGAAGCCTGCTGAGTCGGCGAAGCCTGCTGAGGATGCAACCCCACCCGCCCTCGCGCCAACTCCTGTGCCGGCTCCCGCCGCGGAAGCCCCATTTTCGGGGGGAGGGTTCAACTGGGGTCTCACGCCCGGTTCCGCTGCGCCACCGGCAGAACCCGTGGCGGCTTCGGAACCAGTGGCAGTGCCCGAGGCACCGGCACCGCCACAGCCCGCTCCAGTGCCCGAGGCACCGGCACCCCCTCCAACGCCCCCCACAGTCGCGTTTCCCGTTGATGCTCCCGCCGAGGCATTCGCGAACCAGCAGCTCGAGCCGCGACCGTTTGATCCCGCGCAGTGGCACGCCGCCCCCATCGACTCCTCGCTCGACGGAGTGACAGAGGTGCTCGAGGCTGAGCTCGTGGGCACGCCAGCTCCCGAGGGTGAGGGGCCCGCGGCATCCTCGATCGACGCTCTTTTCGGGGACACCCAGTTTCAGGACTACGCCGGCCAGTCGATGATTCAGGTGCCCGTGCGAGCACCGGATGCCGGCGGCGAGCCGCCCAAGGGCGCGCGGGGGGCGATCCCCCGTAACCAGAAGATCCTGCTCTGGATCGCTGGCGGACTCGTGGCAGCCCTCGCCCTCATCGCGCTTTTCCTGGTGGGAACGAGGGTGGCAGCCGCGCTCGGCCCCGCACCCGCGGTGGCTCCGTCTCCCAGTGCATCACCGTCTGCCACGTCAACATTCGCGCTCGGGCCGGTCGCTCCCGGTGAACACCAGTGGAACGACCTGCTGGGCGGCGAGTGCCTCGACCCCTATGAGTCAGCCTGGCAAGACCAGTACACGGTCGTGGATTGCGCGCGGCCGCACCCCGCGCAGATGATCTTCCGCGGCACTTTTGCCGATGACCTCAGCGTCAAGTTTCCGGGCGTCGAAGAACTGCAGAAGCGGATCAACCTGCTGTGCACGGCGCCGACCGTGATCGACTATACGGCTGCGGGCGGCATCAACGACATCCAGGTGTCGGCGAGCTATCCGGTGGATGCCGCCGACTGGGGCGACGGAAACCGCACCTTTTACTGCTTCGTCGACCGGTCGGGCGGCGAACCTCTCACGGCATCAGTAGCCATCCCGCAGGTGGCCCCGGCTCCGCTGCCAGCCACTTAGGTGCTAGCGCACGCGAGGCGTGCGCTACTGCGGGGATCTGCGCGCGGGTAGCGCGTGGCGCGCCATCCGCGCCGACGCGGCGCGCGCATCTCCGCAATTGCGCACAGTGGCGGATGCCAGCGACGCCTTAAGAGAGGTCAGACTCGATCGGCTCGTGCACGAGCAGGTCGGCGACGCTGTTGAGCACTTCATCGGGGCGGAACGGGTAGCGGTCAATCTCGGCCTGGTCGCTGATGCCCGTGAGCACCAGGATCGTGTGCAAACCCGCCTCGATGCCGGCGACGATGTCAGTATCCATGCGGTCACCGATCATGCCGGTATTTTCGGAGTGAGCGCCGATCTTGTTCATCGCCGAGCGGAACATCATGGGGTTGGGCTTGCCCACGACATAGGGGTCTTTGCCGGTTGCTTTGGTGATGAGGGCCGCGACGGCGCCGGTGGCCGGGAGTGGTCCGTCGGCGCTGGGGCCCGTGGCATCCGGATTTGTCACAATGAATCGTGACCCGTCACCGATCAGTCGGATCGCCTTGGTGATGGCTTCGAACGAGTAGTTGCGTGTCTCGCCGATCACCACATAGTCGGGGTCGCTCTCGGTCATGATGAAGCCCGCCTCGTGCAGCGCGGTGGTGATGCCCGCCTCGCCGATAACGAAGGCGCTGCCGCCCGGCATCTGTGACTGCAGGAAATCGGCGGTGGCCAGCGCCGAGGTCCAAATGGACTCCTCGGGCACGAGAAGTCCCGCGGCCTTGAGGCGAGCGCTCAGGTCGCGGGGGGTGAAGATCGAGTTGTTGGTGAGTACGAGGTAGGGCTGGCCCTGGTCGCGCCATTGCTGCAACAGCTCAGACGCGCCCGGTACCGGATGGTTCTCGTGCACGAGCACGCCGTCCATGTCGGTGAGCCAGCATTCGATATCGCCGCGATTGCTCATGTGGCCAATCGTATCGAGGTCAGATGAACAGCGTGTTGTGGGGGAGTCTCGACTGCATTACGGCGATCGCCGCCGGATTCTGGTCGACAAGCACAAATCGGCGGTCGAGCTTCCCGGCAACCGAACCCGTGGTGCCACTGCCCGCGAAGAAGTCGAGCACCCAGTCGCCCGGTTTGCTGGAGGCCTGGATGATGCGGCGCAGAATACCCTCGGGCTTCTGTGTCGCGTACCCGGTCTTCTCCTTGCCGGTGGGCGAGACGATCGTGTGCCACCACACATCCGTGGGCAATTTGCCGCGTTCGGCCTTCTCGGCGGTGACGAGACCGGGCGCCATGTAGGGCTCGCGGTCGACGGACTCGTTGTCGAAGTAATAGGTCTTGGGGTTTTTGACGTACACGAGGATCGTGTCATGCTTCGACGGCCACTTCTTCGTCGCACGCGCGCCGTAGTCGTAGGCCCAGATGATCTCGTTGAGAAAGCTGTCGCGGCCAAACAGGGCGTCGAGCACGACCTTGGCGTAGTGCGCCTCGCGGAAGTCGAGGTGAAGGTAGAGCGTGCCGGTGTCGTTCAGCAGGCGCCAGGCCTCGATGAGGCGCGGCTCGAGAAACGCCCAGTAGTCGGCAAACCTGTCGTCGTACTGGGTGAGCGTGCCCTTGATGGTCTCGTAGCTGCGGCCTTGGAAGCCGGTGCGTGCGCCCTCATCCGACCGTTTAGTGGTGATGGCCTGGCGGCTCTGCGTGCGCCCAGTGTTGAACGGCGGGTCGAGGTAGATGAGCTGGAATGCGTCATCGGGGAGGGCTGCGATCGTGGGCAGGTTGTCGCCCTGGATGACGAGGTTCGGGCCGGCGGGCATCCACTTCACGTCTCGAGATTAACAGGCCTCCCGGCAGCCCGCCGGCAACTCGCTGAGGTAAGCCATACGGCCCCTCAGGGTGGCTGTAGAGGGCGGAACGGGTTACCTCAGCGGCCCGGCGGCCACGAAGTACCGCGTCGGCTACCCTCGTAGCGTGAGCGACGACCCCAACCCCAGCGTCGAACTGTCCACCAACGGGGTAGGCCCGTGGCGGGGGGAGCTGCCCGACGATCCACGCTTCGATCCAGAACTGCTCGCGCGCGGCGACTCACGCAATGTCATCGACAGGTACCGGTATTGGACGATCGAGGCGATCACCGCCGATCTGGATGAGACGCGGCATCCGTTTCATGTTGCCATCGAAAATTGGCAGCACGACATGAACATCGGCTCCATCGTGCGCAGCGCGAACGCGTTCGGGGCCGACACCGTGCACATCATCGGGCGCCGCCGATGGAACAAGCGCGGCGCGATGGTGACCGACCGCTACCAGCACGTCATCAATCATCCGGATGTCGCGGCCTTCGTCACCTGGACCACCGAGCACGCCCTGCCGATCATCGCGATCGACAACGTGCCTGGTTCCGTGATCATCGAGACCTTCGCCCTGCCGAGCCGGTGTGTGCTGCTCTTCGGTCAGGAGGGCCCGGGGCTGTCTGCCGAAGCCCTTGCGGTCGCGGATGCCGTGGTCGAGATCAGTCAGTTCGGTTCGACCCGCAGCATCAACGCTTCAGCCGCGGCGGCGGTAGCGATGCACGCGTGGATTCTTCGCTGGGTTGCCTTCGAGCACCCCATATTGGGGGCAGTATTTCGGGGTACAAACGGCTAGTGTCGGAGGGCAGAGGTAAACCTAGGCCTCCGCTTCTCACTACCCCGGGGACTTCCTGTGTCCAACGTACGTCACGCGCGTCCGCGCGATCTTTTTTCGACGCCAGCCCGCTCACTTCGGGTCATTGTCGCCGCAGCTCTCAGCATGCTGCTCGCGATGACGCTGCTGCCCGCGACCATCGCCTCTGCCGATGACCTCCTCACTGCACAGCTGCAGATCCGTAAGACGGTGCTTGCGCCGGCCTCCGGTGTGCTCCTGCCCGGCGACAGCGTCACCTACCAGATCACCTTCAACTGTTCCGACGCTAACGGCGCGGGGTGTGTCAACGCGGTTCTGACTGACCCCGTTCCGGCCCCGCTCGTGGTGACTCCCGGCACTCTCGCCGTGTCGGGGGTCGGAACGAATTGGGTGAACCAGAGCTCGGGCAACACGGTGCAGATTGCCGTGCAGCAGGCACTGGGAACATCCGGCACGATTGGACTCCTTGACGGCCGGTCGGCCTCGGTGACCTTCCAAGCCACACTGCCAGCGACAGTCTCCGCCGACTGGGACGAAACGACCGCGACGAACACGGCGAGCTTCGCGGCAGACAACGCCATCGTCAATCCGGTCACGTGGTCGGCGCCCGTGACCCTCGCAGTCACGCCGACGCTGCTCGCGGCGCTCACCAAGACGGCAAACCCCACAACGACGCCCAACGTTCCCGGCAACCCGGTCACATTCACGCTGACGGCGAGCAACGCCTCCAACCGCTCGGTCGACAGTCTCGTCGTGCGTGACACGGCTGAGTCTGCGACGACGAATCCTTTCGACTACCTCGCGTTAGAGCAGATCACGTCGCTAACCGCTCCCGCGGGCGCGGACCTCGTCGCGTTCGACTGGCGGGATGCCGGCAATGTCTGGCACACGGGAACACCGGTTGCGATCCCTACCAATCCGAGCGATCTGCTCGCCGGCATTGACCTGTCCCAGGTGACCGCTGTCGTCTTCACTTTTAGTTCCTCCGCCGACCCGCTTCCGCCGACCCCGGCCGGTGAAGAAGGGGTTATCGTGCTCGGCGCGGTAGTGCGCGACAACGTCGACAACAGCGGCCCCGTCGAGATTCTCAACGCCGCATCCGCTCAGGTCTTGGCGGGCGGGAGCCAGAGCGCGCTGGCGCCTGCCAACGCGACCGTGACTGTCACGCCGTCCCGCGTTGGTCCCTCCGTGCAGAAGTCATTCACGCCCACCGCGGTAAACTCCGGACAGACCGCCACCGTAAAGCTGCAGAGTCAGAACGGTGACTTTCCCATCGTCGAGATGTCCGTCACCGAACCGCAGGCCGGCACGCTCGACCTGGTGCAGCAGGGGCTCACGTTCCAGGGCTTCGTCGACGCGCAGATCGCCTGGCCGGTTGGCGCGACGGATGCGAGCATTCAGTACAGCTACTCGGACAGCTACAGCGAGGGTCCGAAGACGGTCACCGCGGTAGATATCGACACGATCCCGGGGCCCACGCCCGGGCACGTTGTCACGGGATTCCACGTGATCTTCACGGGCGACATGCAGGGCGGTGAGTATGCGACTCTGCCGTTCACGGTGGTCGCGGCATCCGTGACCGAAGACACCACGCTGAGAAACTTCGTATTCGCGGAGGTGCTTACCGCGGACAGCCAGAGTGGCGAGACGGGGGCGTTCGCTGACCTCACCCGCAAAGCGCTGCGCATTAACACGACAATAGACAAGACGGCTACTCCGTCTGACATCTTCGGAGTGGCCGGATCCGTTGTGCGGGTCAACCTGCTTTCAACGGTGAAGGCGGGCGATGGCCCCGTGATCCCCGGCCCTCCGGATGACCCCAACCTAGGTTCGACAGTAGGTGTCGAAAGCCTCCTCATCAGTGACCCGCCCGTCGGGCCGACGGGTGGCACTGTCGATCCGTTCTGGGATAGCTTCGACCTGACCGGGATCCCGCTGGTTGCCGTGCCCAACAATGCCACTCTCTCCGTTCAGTATTGGAACGGAAGCGACTGGATCGACTTGCCCGGCGCGGAGAGCGTCGACGGGCCTCAAGCCTGGTCCACGAGCATCCCGGGCGCGCTCCGACCCGAGATCCAAGGCATCCGGTTTCTGTTCGTCGCGAACGCGAGTGACGCCGACGGGCTGCTTCAGCCCGGGTTCGTGGTGCAGCCGCACCTTGACTTCGCCGTGCGGTCGATGTTGCGCAGCGATCCCGCCGTACCCGTCATCGACAACTCTGGAACGGATACCGTTTCTCTCGTCAACCATGCTCGCTCAACGGTTGAGAATCCCGCGGCCGCAGTACCTGTCGTCAGTCGGGATGACGCGGCGGGCGTCACTGTCAAACCTTTCGATGGCAGTGGAACCGGCGTCGACTTCATCCAGAAGGGATGGGTCACGCCCGACGGCTCTGTTAGCTACACGGCTGATTCTCAGGTCGTCGCCCGCACGGGCAGTCAGGTCGCCACACACCTGGCGTGGACCACCGGAGGCCTCCCGCTGACCACCATGACGCTCTCCGAGCCCGCCGCACCGGCGCCGCTCGACGGGAGCTACCTCGACGCGTTCGACATTGTGGGCATCAAGCCGATCACCAGCACGCTGGATCCCCAGCTCAAGTTTGACGCCGTTGTGGGTGTCTACCGGTACAGCGTCGCCGCTGGCGACTGGGTGGATGTCACCGCAGTCGTCTGTGGCGCCGACGGCTCAGCCTGTGACGGTGCATTCCCGGGCTACTCGGTGCACGTGGGTGATCGAGACGACACGACCGGCGTGCGACTCGTCTTCGCCGAGAGTCCCACGCGCGCATCCCGGATCACGGGTCCCGGCGACCCCGCAGTCGGTTCGGGCGTTGCGTCATCCTCCGGCAGCCGAGGCGTCGAGATCACGTTCCAGCTGCGCGACACTCTGCGCTCGGACCCGAGCCAGGCAGTGCTCGGTTCAATCGACTACAACCTGACTGGCTCGCCCGGATACGTCAACAACACGGCGAATGCTACGGGCATCGTGACCGATGGCCCCATCGTGAGCGACGATGACAGCGCCAAGACCTGGATCATCGACGTTCCTAAGAACGTCTCGGTCGAAAAGCACTGGGACCAGAACGTCGTAGGAATCCCGCAGAGCGGAACCCCCCAGGAGGAGTTCCCGATTGCGACGGTGAGTATCACCGCGACGAATGAGACCGCGGCGAAGGTCGACCAGCTTGTCGTCGAGGATCCCGCTGCTGACTCGCCCGTAACGCCGCAAGTGCACGGTGGCACCTTTGACGTGTTCAACCTGTACGGCATCCGTTCGATCAGCGTGCCCGTGGGCGCAACGAACACGACAGTCACGCTCACCACGACGAGCGGCCCGCTCGGCCCTCTGTCGGTCGCCGCTGCGCTCGCGCTACTACCGGCAGACCTCCAGGACGTCATCGGAGTGAGCGTCGACCACACCGGGCGGATCGATGCCGGCGCAGCGACCGAGATTGTGCTCGACGTGCAACTTCGCGCCCTTAACCGCGGCTCAGGCGTCGAGGTTGTGGCGGGTGATCCTGCGCTAAACACAGTCAAAGCGACCGTCGTCGATCCTGGCGGTACCCTCATCGACACCAACGAAGCGTGGAACGACGACGCAACCGTGACCGCACAGCCGAGCTACAAGGTCACCGTGGGCAAGAGTATTTCCCCGAACGAGCGATCCACGACCGACCCCGACCGCGATGTCACCGTGCGGCTTAGCGGCAAACCCGATCGCGACCCCGCGCTTGTCGGCACGGCCGCTGTGCGCACCACAACCCTCGTGATCGCGGATGGCACGCCGACGTTCTTCAACGCGTACACGTTCACGGGTTTCAGCCCAATCGTGCTCCCGGCCCCCGTGCAACAAGTCAAGGTTGAGGTGCTCGCGGGTATCGACTACGCGCTCGACTCGGGAACGCTGGTCGCCGAGTGCGCGGGCGACACCGATCTCAGCGACTGCTGGGAGGGAACCGGAACGTGGCTTACGCCCTCATCGGGCACGACCGTCAGTGCGGCCCAGCTCTTGGCCAACCTACCCAGTGGCGTCGCTCCCGCCGACGTTCAGGGTCTGCGGTTCACGTTCGAGCGCACCGACGGATCCAACTGGGAGCGCCCGTACAACCCCACCGTGGTTGTCGCGTTCACCGCCGACCGCCGGGATTACCTGCGCTACGGCATCGGGGGCGCCGCCGATACTCCGGTTCCCTCCACCCGTCCGTCGTTCGAACCCGCTCCGGGTGAGACGGCCCGCGGAACCACGACCAATGTCGTCGACGTAGTGGCCACTGGGTCTTGGGGAAACGGTGCGTCCCCCTGGGTCGCCGACGGTGACGCCTCGGCGACAACGGTGCTGCGTCACCAGCTGAACAGCATCAAGGTGGAGAAATCTCCTAAAGACGCGGTGCTGCCCGGTCAGGACATCCCGTTCACACTGAAAGTCACCAACACCGGTGCCTGGCCGATGGCTGGCTTGACCCTCGTCGATACGATTCAGGGCGATGGGAACGGCCCTCTGCTCTCTCCGGCAGTGCGTGACGTTGACGACACCACCCCCGTCTATACCTTCGGTCTGAGAAACGGTGCGGGCGCCACAATGACAGTCCCGGTCATCACGCCCGTGGTGGCCGCTGACGGCCTCACCATCGATTTCGAGCTCGAGCCCGGCTTCGTGCTGCAGCCAGGCTATGTGCTCACCATTACCGCGGCGATGAGGTACCGCGACGACTTGCAGGCCGGGTCTACCGCGGATAACGCGTTTACGGCATCCAATGACCGCGTCTTCGACGTGTGCGAGTACACCGATCGCATGGTGCTGCAGCCTCGGCTGACCGTCGTCGACGGTTGCACGGCGACGACGCAGGTGTACTCCTTGCCAGCCTCACCGATCCAGGTCACCAAGGGCGTCAAGGGCGACGGTGCTGGTGTGCTCGGTGCCGATGCGGGTTCGGCGAATTACAACGACCTAGGAGTGCTCGCGTCTTCGGGTGCGCCGACGACCAACTATTGCGCTACCCCCAATGCTCTCGAGGGCTTCTACCGCGCCCCGTGCGTGCCCATTACCCGGCCCGGAGGGGAAGAGGTCTGGAAGATCTGGTTCAAGAACAGCGGGAACATTCCGGTTCAGGTGCTTTCGGCCATAGACGTTCTGCCCGCCAACAATGACCGCGGCGTCATCATCAACCAGGCTCGCAGCAGCCGCTGGGCACCGACCTTCCTCGGGGATGTCACATTCAGCGGTCTTCCGGTGGGTGGGGCCGCTCAGCTGCTCTACCTCACCGCACCCCCGACCACGGTGTGCAACCGCCTCGATATCCTTAACGACACCAAGCCCGGGGGGATCCAGGCCTCCGACGTGAACCCTGGAGGGCAGTTCCCAGGCGAGACGATAGCGTGCCTCACCGATGTCGCGGCACGGGCGTGGTTGCCCTACGACGAATCCCTGTCTTCAGCAGCCAAGGCCAGCATTGCTGCGCTCAAGGTCGTCGTGAACTTCGCCGACGGCGCTGGGCTTGCGGCGTCGCAGACGGTCGCGCTGCAGTACCGCACCGCGACCGCCGCCTACGCGCAGCGGGCTGAGACGACCGATCGCGAATCGATTGCCTGGAACTCCACGGCAGTGGGTTCACGAGGCATCTATATCGATGGCGCAACCACGACGTATCAGGTGGGTCTCGTTGCGGAAGCCCGCAAGACAGGCATCGCCATGGCCACGGGCAAGGTGCAGTTCTCGAAGCTTGTCACGGCCCCGACGGGCTGGACCGCGCCACTGCCGACGCAGTACACCTTCACGGTCGGGTGCACCTCGCTCGGTCAATCGGTGCCGCTGCGTGACACCGCCGGAGCCGCAATCACATCGCTGACATTGAAGGCCAACGGCACGGTGGTCACCTACAACAATGGCCTCAACTCGGGCCAGGCCGGATTCACTAACTGGTCGCAGGTAAACGTTCCGCTCTATGCGACATGCAGTCTCACTGAGGCGCCGACGCAGGGGGCCGTGGTGACGTTCGAGCCGTCGAGCGCGGTGGCCTTGCGTGACTTCGCCACGAGAACCGACGTCTATAACCCTGCATGGCCATCCGTTATCCCGCTCAACGGGGTTGGCGCGGAGAACACCTACAGCCTCGGCGGCTTCTCCATTTCCAAGTCGGTGGATGCCGGCGGTGCGGTCAACGCGGCGGGTAGCCCGATCGAATACAACGGCCCCTTCGCGTTCTCCGCCACCTGCAAGTTCCTCGGCAATGAGGTGCTCCCAACCGGGCAGCGCACATTTTCAGTCACCCCGGGCATCCCCGTGACGATTGCGAACCTGCCAGCGGGCTCGACCTGCACCGTCACAGAAGGCAACGCCAACGGTGCCGACCGCGCGGGCACCGAGATCGCCGTAACCACGGGTGCGGGTGCTGCACCGCTCGTCACTGGCAAGAGCGTCAGCTTCACGGTGACGGCGAACACTGCCGCAGGCGCACTCACCAACTCGGTCGCGGTCACGAACACGTTCCCGGTGGGCAGCGCGACGATCACCAAGGCTTTCTCCGGTGCGGGCGAGGGCGCGTGGGGGTCGACGATGTTCACAATGCGCCTCGTCTGTACGCTCTCCTCGGCGACCCCGAGTACCGTCTTCGATGGCACCAAGAACCTGACGAAGGCCGACCCGCTGTGGACGGTGAACAACCTGACGACGGGCGCGACGTGCACCACCACAGAGACCGCGTTGGGTGGTGCGAATAGCAACACCATCACGCCGCCGGTCTTCATCGTAGGGTCTGGCACGAACACTGACATCGTGGTGACGAACTCGTTCACCACCGGAAGTCTCCGCGTCACCAAGGCGCTCTCGGGCCAGCCCGCCGCCAGCCTGTCTCCGGCCACCGGCGACAGCTACGAGGTCACCGCGGTCTGTCAGCGCGTCGTCAACGGGCTGACGGTGTCGATCACAGTGCCCGGCGGTGCTACCCGCACCATCTCGGCACCTCTCTGGTACGCCGACTACACCGGCCTGCCCACAGGGGCTACCTGCGTTGTTAGCGAGACGGATGCCGGATACGCGACCTCGACCTCGATCCTGCCCACCGGCGGCGGAGCAACCGTGGGCAACTCGACAGTCGTCACCGTCGCGGTCACCAACAGTTTCGCCAACGGATCGCTCGAGCTCACCAAGGCGCTCACCGGCGAAGGCTCCGAATTTGCTCCGGATTCGTTCGGAGCCGTAGTGACCTGCACGTGGCACGGCGCTGCGGTCGACCTACCTGACGGCGGCCGGGTAGTGCTGCGGGTCAACGAGACTACGTTGCTGACCGACATCCCGGTTGGCTCATCGTGCTCGGTGGCAGAAGACGATGAGGGCCAGACCTCGTCGATCTCTGTGCCGTCGTCGGCCACGATCACCGCCAGCGCCGCGTCAGCAGCGCGGATCGCCGTGACCAACGACTACTCTCTCGCTGCGCTGCGCGTTGACAAGTCCGTGCTCTCGAGTGCCTTACCGATGCCGACCGACTTCGAGTTCACTGCAACGTGCACGTATCTTGGCAAGACGGTTCTCAGCGAGACGTTCAAACTCAATGACGGCGGAGCGCGCGATTTCGGGGGCCTGCCGACGCGGGCGACGTGCATCGTTCAGGAAACCGACGCACGAATGGCCGACGGAACGATAACCGGCGTATCTGTCACCGACCCGAGTTCACCGCCTGTGCTCGATCAGTCCACCCGCACCGCGACGATTCCCGAGCTCAGCCCCGACTCGACCGACCCCGAAGACGGCCCCACCAACGTCGTGAGCTACACGAACCTGTTCGGGGTTGGCGGCATAACGGTGACCAAGGCCTTGAAGGGTGAGGGAGCCGCTCAATTCGGCACTGAGAAGATATTCACCGCCGCCATCGTCTGCGTATTCGAGGGTGAAACGCTCATCAATGAGAGCCGTGCGCTATCGGAGACGAACGGGTTCACGACATCCATTACCAACATTGTTGCGGGTGCCGTATGCGCGGTTACCGAGCCGAGCCTTAAGGGCGCTGACGCCGTTGTTTTCAGCCCGAGCGATGGCATCGTGACGATGCCAACCGATGACGTGGCCGCTGTCACGATCACCAACTGGTTCCTCACCGGTTCGTTAAAGGTCACGAAGCTCTTCGCGGGCGACGGTGCAGATAAGTTCGGAACGGCCGACTACGAGGTGCAGCTGGAGTGCAAGCGCGACGGTATCGCGGTTCTGATTCCGGACGGCGACATGCGCACTGTCACCGCGGCGAAGCCACTGGCGACCTACGCGAACCTTCCCACCGGTGCCTCCTGTGTGCTGAGCGAGATCGCAACCGGGTCGGCAAACTCGACGCGCATCACCGACGCCACGGGTGTCACGACGCTCGCCGCTGACGCCACGACCGGGTACACGTTCACGGTCGAGACGAACGACACGATTCTGGATGTGGCAGACCAGCCCCAGCCGGCTCTCGGCGTCGAGAACACCTTCAACTTCGCACGGGTATCCGTGACTAAAACTGTCGAAAGTGTGGCGGTGGATGCCGCGGGTGCCGTTATTGAGCACGGTCCGTTCACGGTTGCCCTGGCCTGCTACTTCGATGGTAGCCTCGTGCATCCGAAGGAGCCCGACAGCCGCCAGGTCGCCGCGGGCGACACGGTTGAATGGACCCAGTTGCCCGAAGGTGCGGACTGCACGGTGACGGAGACCAATGCCATGGGTGCCGCGTGGACAACGCTCGCGGTGACCCAGGGCGGTTCAACGGCCGAGCCGATCGATGGCAGAACGGTGGCTCTTGCTCCACTCCAGGCGATCGACCCGCTTGGCACCACGGTGGAGAATCGCGTCGATGCGGTCAACGGCTATGAGAGTGCTGATCTGACCGTGCGCAAGGTCGTGGAAGGCACGGATGCGGCATCCATCACTCGCACGTTCCCCGTGACGGTCGAGTGCACGCTCATCGACGAGACCCACCCCGCGCCCGGCCTGCTTGTGAGGAACATCGGGGGTGAGATCGGCGGGCCCGACGACCTCACCATTGACCAGACCGATCTTCCCGCGGGAGCCACCTGTGTGGTGACCGAGACGGATGCCGGCGGTGCGAACCACACGACCGTGGCGGTCGACGGCGGGCCGAGCGCCCTCGCGTCCAGTGTGACTGTCGACCTCGAGCCCGGCGTGACCTCTGCCGCGCAGGTGCTGTTCACTAACACCTTCGACAAGCCGCTCGTGAACACGGGCCTTGACGTGCGTGGGGTACTGGCGGGTGCACTCGTGCTGCTGCTTAGCGGCACCGTCGTGTTTGTCGTCGCCCGGCGTCGCGGGCGCTCAACGGTGGCGCTTCGGTAGGCTGAGGTGTAATCCCACCCATTTGAAGGGAACCCCCATGCCAGCAATCGTGATCATCGGCGCCCAGTGGGGCGACGAAGGCAAGGGCAAAGCGACAGACCTGCTCGCCGATCGCACCGACTACGTGGTCAAGTTCAACGGTGGCAACAACGCCGGCCACACCGTTGTCGTCGGCGACCAGAAGTATGCGCTGCACCTGTTGCCGTCGGGCATTCTCACCCCGGGCGTCGTGCCGGTCATCGGAAACGGTGTCGTCGTCGACATCGAGGTGCTCTTTGACGAGCTCACCGCCCTGGCCAGCCGTGGGGTGGATGTCTCGAAACTGCTGGTCAGCGCCAACGCTCACGTCATTACGCAGTACCACCGCACACTCGACAAGGTCACCGAGCGTTTTCTGGGCAAGCGTCAGATCGGAACGACCGGGCGAGGAATTGGGCCAGCGTATGCCGACAAGATCAATCGCGTCGGCATCCGCATTCAAGACATCTTCGACGAGAACATCCTGCGCCAGAAGGTGGAGGGTGCGCTGCACCAGAAAAACCACCTGCTCGTAAAGATCTACAACCGCCGCGCTATCGCCGTCGACGAGGTCGTCAACGACCTGCTCTCGTATGCCGAGCGCCTGCGACCGATGGTCGCCGATACCGGACTGTTGCTCAACCAGGCGCTTGATGCCGGCAAGACCGTCGTATTCGAGGGTGGCCAGGCGACGATGTTGGATGTCGACCATGGCACGTACCCGTTCGTCACGTCATCGAACTCCACCAGTGGCGGTGCCGCGACCGGGTCGGGTGTCGCCCCCAACCGCATCGATCGCGTGATTGGAATCGTCAAGGCGTACACGACGCGCGTCGGCTCCGGCCCGTTCCCCACCGAGCTGCACGATGAATCTGGCGAGTTTCTGCGCGCGAAGGGCTTCGAGTTTGGAACGACGACAGGCCGCCCGCGCCGCACCGGCTGGTACGACGCGCCTATCGCGCGCTATTCGGCACGTATCAACGGCGTCACCGATTTCGTCATGACGAAGCTCGACGTGCTCACCGGCCTTACGACAATTCCGGTCTGCGTTGCCTACGAAGTAGACGGCGTGCGCATCGACGAGGTTCCGGTGTCGCAGTCTGACTTCCACCACGCCGTGCCTATCTACGAGGAGTTCCCGGGCTGGAGCGAAGACATCACGGGTGTGCGTGAGTTTGATGACCTGCCGCAGAACGCGCGGGACTACGTGCTGGCACTCGAAGCGATGAGCGGATCACGCATCTCGGCGATCGGGGTCGGCCCCGATCGTGAGGCGATCGTGGTGCGCCACGACCTTCTCGGCTAGCAGCCGCCTTCCGGCCCGGTGACCGAGCGGTCCCCGGTGACCGAGCGGCCCCCGGTGATCGAGCGGCCCCGGTGATCGAGCGAAGCCGAGATCCGCGCCACGCTGAGGTCTGCGCGCCGCGCGCAAGTACATTCACCCGCGCCGCGCTCAAACCTCAGCGCCGTGCGCGACGCTCAGCGTTGCGCCTCAGCGTTGCGCCGCGAGTACCGGCCTCAACTCGCCGCGGCGAACCACAGCACCGCGACCTGGTAGCCCGCGATCGCGGCTAGCACCGGAATTCCGAGGCCCACCAGCCAGTGCGCGAAGGTCGGCTTCACTGCGCCCTCGGGGTTGGGTTGGCGCGGAGACATCAACGAGCGCCGAGCCCGCTCGCCCTCGTAAAGCTGCGCGCCATTCGCCGCGTTCTGGCCAATGAAGACGCGCTGCAAGCTGCCGCGAAGCTCGAGCACCAATGGCACGGCACCCATGAGCACAAACATTCCGCCAACGATATAGCCGGTGACGTCCTGCGCGACCAGGAACGCGACGCCCAGACCGATGAAGAGAATGGGCCAGGCCCATGTGCTGATCGGCGTTCCGAAGCCCTGCGCCAGAAAGACGGAGATAGCCACCGCGATGAGTCCGCCGACGATGCTGAGCGGCGCGAAGGCCGCGACGCCGTCCGGGCACTCGACCGCGATCTCGTAGGGCCCGCCGCTGGCGCACGATCCGCCGATCGACATCACGACGAAGCTCACTGCCAGGAGAAGGCTGAAACAGAGAGCAAAGAGGAACCAGGATGCCGCTGAGCCGACGATGCGGGTCAGGGCCGAATTGCGCCAGCCGCGGCTGGTGGGGTCACCGTAGTAAGTCATGCTGGAACACTAGGGGAATGGCCGCAATTCGTCCCCCTCAAAATGAGCTCACCGGTACCTATATTCGGGTGGCCCCATTACTCATTAATGAGCTGCCCGAGCTCTACTCGGCGCTCGGGTCGCCCGAGGTTTTTGCCGGCGGGTGGGGCGGTGGGCCACACGGACACCAACCTACCGAGGCCGACTTCGTCGCATTTGCGCGTGACTATTTCACGTGGGAGCAGAATAACGTCTACGGCATCCGGTTGGTTGGCGGGCCGGATGCCGGCACTCTGGTCGGCACGTCAACCCTCGGTGACTTCGACGAGGCCAACGAGCACGCGCACATCGGATGGACCGCCTGGGACCCGAGGATCTGGGCTACCGCAGTCAACCCGGAGGCGAAGCTGCTGATGCTCGGCCACGCGTTCGACCACGGCTTCGGCCGCGTGAAGCTGCAGGCCGACGAGCTCAACGCGCGCTCGCGGGCCGCGATCGCCAGGCTCGGTGCCACGTTCGAGGGAATCGTGCGCCGTGATCGGCGGCGTGCCGACGGGTCGTGGCGTGGCACCGCGGTGTTCTCGATTCTCGTCGACGAGTGGCCTGACGTTCAGTCGGCGCTTCAGAGGCGCCTGGAAGCGTTCGAGGGCCGGCCCGTGCGCCTGTCAGTCGAGACGACGTAGCCTCGGTGCGCAGCAGCACAAGCCCGGGCAGCGCGAGCCCGATGGTCGAGTTGCCGCGAAAAGAGGTGAAGTCGGCCGCAAAGTCGAGCACCGCTGCGCGCTTCACCCCGCCGGCTTGTCGTAGATTTGCACAATGAACGAGAACGCCGCCGCCGATGAACTCACGAGCCTGCGCCAGAGCATCGACAATATCGATGCCGCGCTGGTGCATCTGCTTGCGGAGCGGTTCAAGTTCACCCAGAGTGTGGGTCGGTTGAAGGCGGCGACCGGGATGCCCGCCTCTGACCCCGAGCGCGAGAAGGTGCAAATCGCGCGCCTTCGTGCCCTAGCCGCAGAATCACACCTCGATCCCGCGTTTGCCGAGAAGTTTCTCAACTTCATCGTCGCGGAGGTAATTCACCATCACCAGTCGATTGCGTCGACGGGCACGATCAGCACGCAGGCCTGACCGCCGGGTTCAGGGCAGCTACAGGTCGAACGGCACAGTCCCGGCAGCTACAGGTCGAAGAGTAGCCGCTTGGCGTGGGCGGCATTGGCGGGCAGCGGCTCGATCCACAGCCGAACGGGTGGCAGGTCGCCCTCGATCGACGCACCCACGAGCTTCTGATGGGTGAGGTGCTGGCGCAGGCGCACGAAGTATTCCGCAAGCGCATCATCCCTGCGGGCGAGTGTGACGAATGTGCCCGAGGGCAGCACGGTGTTGGTCTGCCCGTGATCAAAGACGGTGCGCACTATGCGGGCGAGAAGGCTACTGCGCATCACTCGCTGCCAGCCGCCCAGGTCGGCCAAGCCCCCATTGACGACGACAAGGCAACGGGTTTCTGGCACGCCAGTTTCTTCGCCATAGACCTCTGTTAGGCGGGTGGTGAGGTAGTCGAGTGTGGTGAGCCCGGTGAGGGAGTCGATGCACCCTCGAGCCTGAAGACCGGCAGTTGTTACCTCTGCCCATTCGCGAGCGAATGCTCGGCCCACCCCGTAAGGGGGTTCGCCACCATTGGCGATTACGTAGAATACTGATAGATCATCGAGCCCCTCGCTGAGGGATACGCCCTTAGTCGCGCGCTCTGCACCTAGCCTTGCCGCGGCGGAATCGAGGTCACCCTCCGTGACGAATGCCTGTGTCATGCCATCGACGGCCGGACCGTACCAGTCGCCGGCGCGCAGCCACGCGGACGCAAGGCTTGCGGACCGCCATTCCTCAGCGAGGAATACGGCCCGAGCGCGTGACGGATCAGGTTCGAAAGGAGACATCACAAAAGAGATGCAACTTTCGCGTCATCATTACGCGGTTTCTGCATCTCTTTATCGGAACACGCAATATTCGCCTCCTCCCGCCGCATCGTTTTTCCACAAGAAGCGCTGGTGGGCTTCCACGAGAAGCGCTGGTGATGCGAGAGAACCTGAGAGTCGAGAATGGTAGATGCCGCTGAACCCACCGCACGGTGATTCACGAAGTGACGCGGAGCTAATCAGCTCCGTGCGCTCCGGTGACCCATCGGCATGGGGTGTGCTTTTCGCGCGGCACGGCGCTGCGGTTACGGCGATGGCGCGGTACTACGCGCGGGACGCGTTCAGTGCAGACGATCTGGTTTCCGAAGCATTCGAGCGCACAATGAAGGTTATTCGGGGCGGTGGCGGGCCGGATGTCTCGTTCCGCGCCTACGTCTATACGGCAGTACGCCGGCTCGCGTACGAGCAGACGGAGAAGAACAAAAAGACCACCGTCACTGACGACTTCTCTGCGTTCGAGATGCCCGACGAGGTGGGTGACCCGGCCGTCAGCTCGTTCGAGCGTGGGATCGTCACCGACGCGTTTGCCAAGCTCCCGGAGCGCTGGCAGGCGGTGCTCTGGTATCTAGAAGTCGAGCAACTTACGCCGCCCGAGGTAGCGCCGCTGTTGGGCCTTACGGCAAACGGTGTCTCCGCTCTCGCCTATCGCGCTCGCGAGGGTTTGCGACAGGAATACCTGCAATTGCACGTTTCCGAGTTTCCCGCCAAGCCCGACTGCGAGGACTACCGGGGCAAGCTCGGCGGCTACGCGCGCGGCTCGCTTGCCCGCCGCGACGCAGCCAAGGTCGAGTCGCACCTCGAGACCTGCGACGACTGCACCGCCATCGTCGCCGAGCTCAAGGATGTTGGCCACGGTATGCGGGCGATCATCGCGCCGCTCATCCTCGGCGCCGGTGCGGCAGCCTGGCTAGGGTTCGGTGGCGCAGCACCCACCGCGTCCGCTGCAGCGATTGTCGCGCCACGCCGGCCTGGATCACGGCGCTCGCAGGTTGCTGCGGTGGTGGCATCCCTGGCCGCCGTCGGGGCTATCGCCCTTGTAGCGACGTTATTAGCCGCGACCGGTGGCGCGCCTCAGGCGGAGCCGGCTCCCGTGTACACACCCAACAGCTCTGAGCCTGTGACGCCGCGACCCACGATCAAACCCACGGCGACCCCGACGCCCACGCCGTCTGTCACCCCTCCCGCGCCGACCCGGCCGAGTCCGAACCCGATCCCGCCGGTACAGCCGCCTCCGCCGCCGACCCCCGCGATCACCATCGCGATGCAAGACCTCGGCAACCTCGTGCTCGGCCACAAGGGGCTCGTCGGCGCCACCATCACCTCCGCAACAGCGGGTGTCGCCACGAACATTGTTGTGAACTTCGCTCTGCCGACGGGGGTGGACTGGGACGCTTCGCGATCGCATTTCACCACCGGAACGAGCGGGTGGACTTGCGCCGCCACCGTCGGCGGGGCTACCTGTTCGATCTCCGCACTTCCCGGTAACACGACCACTGGCCTGTTTATCCCTGTCACCGTCGCAGACGCCGCGGATACGGTAACCGTGCCGTCGGTCGTGATCTCGTCGAGCAATACCGCGGGCGGTTCGGCCGCGGCGAGTTCGGCCGTGGCCGTCAGCGGTCTAGGACTCACTTTTTTCGCGGACGGCCAGTATGGCGTGACCAGCAGCGGTGCGTCGTTCGTCAGCTGCGATGTTGCGTTAGCAGGATGCACCGACGCACGCGACCGAGTCGGTGACGGCAGCACGTGGAACAACGACGCGTGGCAAATGCAGGTCGTCGATGAGGCCGGCACAGGATTTCCTTCGTCGCTGAGCACTCTGTCCATCCCCTCGGGGGCAACGGTGAGTTTCGCGGGACTTTACTGGTCTGGCCTGGCTCCTCCGGACGACACGGATGCCCAGCTCGGGTCGATCCAGCTGCGAGCTCCCGGCTCTTCCACGTTTACCGCCGTCACCGCCGAGCGCGTCGACCACGCCACCTATGGCGCAACCCCCGCCTACCAGTCCTTCGCCGACGTGACCGCACTCGTGCAGTCCGGTGGCGCCGGCCAGTGGGCGGCGAGCGGCGCACGGGTCGGACCGCTCGTGAGCGGATGGCCAAGCACCTTCGCCGGATGGTCACTGGTTGTCGTCTATCAAGACAGCTCCCTTGCCGCCGGGCGCGTCACGGTGTTCGATGGGTTCGAATTGGTCAACTCGGCTCCCGTGACCTTCGTTGTGGCGGGCAAGCCCAACGCCAGCGCCGAGATCAGCGTTGTCGCATGGGAGGGTGATGCGAGCCTCGCGGGCGATCAGCTCGCACTCGACGGCGTGGTACTGCTGCGCAATCATCCCGGGGCATCCCTCACCAACGCCTTCGATTCGACGGCCACCGGTTCCACCTGGAGCAACACCTTCGGCGTCGATGTCGGGCAATTTGTACCCGCCAACCTGTCGGGCGCCCGCGGGGAAGTGACCGTATCTACCGGCGGTGAGTCGTACTTCATCGGCGTAGTGGCGGTCGCCACAAGATAGTTCGCACAACCGCGTCATCAACTTCATTCTGCGCAGTCTCATATGCAGAAGGAGGGGATTCGCCGGCGAGTTCGACCCGGCAGCGAATCCATACTGATGGCCCTCAGCGAACTTATCGTGGCATCCGCGGCACTTGTCGCAGCCCTCTGTGGTGCCCTGATCTCGTTCGTTGTGTGGATGACCCGGCCACGCTATCGCCGAGGTCGCCCTCGCGCCGTCAGACCAGTCTCCTCCGCGTCAATTGCTCAACCCCTTGGTCATCACGACGAGGATTCACCGACTCGCCCCGTTTCCCCCAGAACACGCGGCTTTTCATATGGTGTTTCCGTTGCGGACGTTGCGGACGATCACCGGGCAGTTGACGCGGAGGTCTCCTTGTCCCTGCGGTAGTCCCGTCTGCGGGGATGGGTCTACCGCGGGGATATCCTCGCAACGTGGCGTAAAATCCGAACGAGCTACCCCACCAGTCGGTCGGGATGCCGTGGGGTCACGTTCGACGTGCGAGGGCAAGGCTTCTGCGCTGCACCTGGTGGATGACCTCGACGACGAGCCAACCGCCACCACCGGCGAGCACCGCGGCAAGCAGCAGAGGCGAAGGTGGAACGACGATTCCGAAGAATGCGCTGACGAACGGGATCAGGAACAGCGCGACTCCCCCCAGATACATGGCCGCGATCAGGGCGACGCGCACAGCGGTGAGCGGTCGAGCGAGAATCCCGAGAACACCGAGTCCGGCGATCGTCAACGTGATCACCGACGCGGACCGGATGTCTTCGATCACGTACCCCGAGAGGTGGGCGTGGATGTTCAGGGCGAGCAAAGCGCAACCGACCGCGAGTCCAGACGGGATGCAGAACTGGGCCGCGCGCCGCAGATATCCCGGAACGTAGCGTGGGGCTTTCGGAAGCAGCGCAAGCACGAGCGCCGGAAGGCCGATCGTGAGGCCGTCGACCGCCGAGAACTGGCGCGGGAGAAACGGGAACGGCCAGAGCAGCACCCCGAACGCCACAGCCAGAATCATGGCGAAGACCGTCTTGGTGAGAAAGAGCTTGGAGAGTCGCTCCACGTTCGCGATCACACGGCGACCCTCATCAATCACGCGCGGCAGGTGCGAGAACTGCCCGTCGAGTAGCACAAGGCGGGCAACCGCTCGCGTCGCCGCGGCGCCCGACCCCATCGCGATTCCGATGTCTGCCTGCTTGAGAGCCATCGCGTCGTTGACTCCGTCGCCCGTCATCGCGACGGTGTGACCGCCCCTCTGCAGGGCCATGACCATGGACTTCTTCTGCTCCGGCGTGACTCGCCCGAACACGTTGTGTTCGTCAAGCACCCGGGCCATCTCGGTGATGTCCTCGGGGAGGTG
>Ga0105048_10002244_pt1 | contig 31232 bp, 29 predicted proteins | sample MAT05_FD_78382 | JGI IMG/M metagenome (GOLD analysis project Ga0105048, IMG submission 78382) | Freshwater microbial communities from Lake Fryxell liftoff mats and glacier meltwater in Antarctica - MAT-05 | ecosystem: Environmental > Aquatic > Freshwater > Ice > Liftoff microbial mat | place... | reverse complement strand
CAGGAATCGACGACGCGACGCGGGCGTGGACATGGTCGACGCGTTCGACCCGAGGCACACAGGGCTGGTTTCGCGCGAAGCGCTCGGCCGCGTTCGTGGGTCCGACGTGGCAGAGTCTGCAAGTGCAGGACCCCGTCTCAGCGGCGAAGCCGACCGCGCCGGTGCTCGCCGCCGCGGTGCAGTTCGCATTCGTGATGACGGCGAACTTCGTGCTCCGCAGCGTGCGCGAGGAGATGGGCACCGAGGGCGAGGTCGGCGACCTGCCGTGGATGTTCTCCGCGACGTTCGCGGTGACGCTCGTGATGGTGCCGCTGTACGGATGGGCGGCGAGCAAGCTCGGGCGGCGCGCGCTCGCGACCGCGATCTACGGTGTGCTCGCGGTGTCATTGATCGCGCTGCACGTCGGGTTCGTGGCGCTCGGCGAGTGGGACGTGTGGCTGAGCCGCGTGACGTTCGTGTGGCTGTCGGTGATCAACATGATCGCGGTGGCGGCGTTCTGGAGCGCGGTCGTCGATCTGTTCAAGGGTGACGATGCGCGGCGCAGCTTCGGGACGATCGCGGCAGGTGGTACCGTCGGCGCGCTCGTGGGGCCTTCGCTCGCGCTGTTGCTCGCGGAGACGATCCGCACCAGCGGGCTGCTGCTCGTCGGCGCGGGGCTGTGGGTTGGTGCGATCGGGGCGGCGTGGCTGCTCGAGCGCACGGTCGTCGGTCGTGCGGATGTCGCGTCGGCGCGCGAGCCGGTCGGCGGTGGAATGCTCGCGGGACTGCGTGAGCTCATCGTCACGCCGCAGCTACGGGGCCTCGCGATCCACGTGCTCGCGTTCACGACGACGTCGACGGTGCTGTACCTCGCGCAGGCGCGGATCGTGAAGGCGGCGATCAGCGATCCCGACGAGCGCACCGCGTTGTTCGCGACGATCGATCTGGTGGTGAACATCGTCGCGCTGTTTGTCCAGGTTGCGATCACCAAGCGCGTGCTCGCGAAGCTGTCGCTGGCGAAGGCGCTGGTGATCCTGCCGGTGGTCACGATCGCGGTGTTCTTGGTGCTCGCGGTCGCACCCGTGCTCGCGGTGTTCGTCGTGGTGCAGGTGATCCGTCGCGCGTCGGAGCACGCGGTCGGCAAGCCGGCGCGCGAGCTGCTCTACGAGCATGTGCCGCGCGTGACGAAGTTCCACGGGCAGAACGCGGTGGATACGGCGGTGTATCGCGCGGGCGATGCCGCGAGCGCGTGGGTGGTCGAGGGGCTCGCGCGGATGGGGGTGGGGCCGAGCGTGATGCTGCTCGGGTTTGCGGGGTTTGCTGGGTGGTGGGCGAGGTTCGCGTATCAGCTGGGGTGGAGCACGCAAGTTGGACGGCAGCGGTGATCGGCCTCGATGGCGTGACGGCCGGCAACTATCGCGAGCTATCCGCAGACCTCGTCGGCCTGATTGGCCATCGCCTCTCACTCGGGGCTGCCGTCCTGCAGCGTGGCGCAATCGAGGCCACCGTAGCAGGTGAGCGCCTCGCAGAAGGACTGCTGACACTCGGCCGATGCGGCGGCGACATCGGCAGCGCACAACTCGTTCACGCAATCCTCGTACGGCCCAAGGTCCGGGTTGCACGTGATCTCCGCGGCGCAGTACGACTGACAGCCGCTCACGAAGTCGGCGGGGCAGGTAGGCGCCCCGGTGGTGCCAGTCGTGGTGGTGGTCGTGGTTCCGGGCGCCGTCGTGGCCGTGGTCCCCGCCGTCGTGGCGGTGCTGTCGGCGCTGCCGCCGGTGTCGGTGCTGGTGTCGTCGGTCGTGACCGCGGGACCACACCCGAGTACGAGCAGCACAACCAGGCAGGGACGACACCACACAAGGGCGAGCGAATCACGCAGATCGGTGACGCGTGGGCCGGGGGCGCTCGCTCGCGCCGGACTCCCGAACGTGGTCACGTGACGTGCAGCACGCGGAGTGTGACCCTGATCCAAGCCGCCATTGGACGCATGTTGGAGATCTTGCTCAGCTCGTCGTTGTCGACGTCGATGGCCATCGCATTCTGAATGGCCTCGAGCGTCGCATTGTACCTCGGGGTAAAGACAAAAGAATGGCAACTCGGGGTCGCGGTCGTTCGTCAAGAAGCTGGGGAGATCCGGATCATCTCGCCACGACACACCGCCCGCCACGCGCGCCGTCCTCAGCGGGTATCGTCGAGCCCCAACGAGAAACGCAACGCAGCATCGAGCGCCGCCTGCTTGGTCGGCGCGAGCGCGGTGATGCGCTCGCGCAGCCACGACTTGGGGATCGTCGCGAGGTTGTCCGCATTCGCGACGCATGCTCGTGGCAGGCCGTCCCGCTTGCTCAGCGCGACCTCAGACGCGATCCCGCGCACCCGCGTCGACAGCCCTACGACGGTGATCGCTGCACGTACCGCGTACGCAGCGTCGCGCGAGACCAACACGACGGGTCGACGACCCGCAGGCTCCGGCAACGCAGCCCACCAGATCTCGCCCCGCCTCACGTCCAGCGCTCCCACGTCTCGATCATGTCCGACGCGACGCCGGGTAGTCCGTCGAGTGCCTCTGGCTCACGAAGGTACGCCTCGACGTACTTTCGGTCGCGGTCATCGACGACGCTGAGCACCAACCACCGACGAACGGCCTCCGTCACCAAGGCACTGCGTGACTTGCCCGAGGCGACGCCGGCGCGATCCAGCGCACGCAGGACATCGTCGGGCATGCTCACCGCGATCTTTGCGACGGTCATACCTGGGTACTACCACGGTATGACCACTGCGACCAGAGAGGTCCCAGCACCGCGATCCCATCCTCCGTCGCCATGAAGTTCAACGTGCCACCCTGAATCTGCAAGGCCGCACAGATCGCCCAACTCGCGGGCAGAATGCCCAAGGAACCGCGGCGCTGCGCATCGGACATCCCTGCGAGAATCCGGGGCACCATGCAGGCACAATCATTGCGAATGTCCGCGCTCGGCATGGGTCTCGCGGTACGCGTGACGGGCATCGCCGCGCTCGCCGCTGCATTCGTCCCCGCACGCGCTCACGCCGGCGGCTTCGAGTTCCCCGACCTCGGCACGCTGCCGATCGGCCGCGGTGGAGCCTTCGTCGCGCGCGCCGACTCGCTCGACGCGTGGCACTACAACCCCGCGGGTCTCGCGAAGTCGTCCGGCCCTACGCTGCTCGTCGGCGCGAACGCAGTGCACCTCGACAGTCGCTTCACACGACGTGGCAGCGGCGACCTGGTGCGGCCGCCGGGCAACGAGATGGTCGACGTCCCGGATCCCGCGATCGATCCGAACACCGATGCACCATGGGAGACCGTGCGCAACAGCAAGCGCTTCGGCCCCGCGCCGCTGCTCGTGTTCTCGTGGGGCGACGTCGGCATCAAGGGCCTCGCACTCTCGGTCGGAATGTCGTCCGCGTCCGGCTTCGGCGGCCACGACTGGAACAGCCGCGGCGGGCAGCGCTACGTCATCGGCCACGGCTCGTTCACGTTCCTGTCGTACGGCGGCGGCGTCGCATGGCGCCCCAATCGCTACATCGCGATCGGTGCGAACTTCCTATCCGGCTTCTTCTCCGGCGACTTCACCGTGAAGACGCGCCAGGGCCGGATCGGCGACCAGATGAACGAGGAGTACGAGAGCGACAACCACGTGCGCGTCCGCGTGACCGACGGCTTCGTGCCGTCGGGCAACTTCGGCATCCTGAGTCACCCGATCGACGCGCTCGAGATCGGCGCTTCGGTGCGCATGCCGTTCCACACCCACGCGAAGGGCTCGCTGTCGTACACGCCGGGTGCCGACAACGGCGATGCGAAGCTCGCGAGTCGCTCGCGCGTGAATCTGTCGCAGACGTTCCCGACCGTGGTGCGCGCGGGCATCCGCGCGATCCATCCCGCGTTCGACGTCGAGCTCGACTTCGTCTACGAGAACTGGCGCGCGGTGCAGAAGATCGACGTCGCGTTCAGCAACCCCGATCGCGACGTCGATCCGGCGCAGTTCGACAATCCGTCGCTGCTGTATCTCGACGCGTTCGGCAACGGCACCGTGTTCAGCCCGCTGGTCGCGACCGACGTGCCGCTGCAGTTCCGCGACACGTACTCGATCCGCCTCGGATCCGACGTCGAGGTGTGGCCCGGTCACATCACCGCGCGCACCGGCGGCTTCTGGCAGTCGTCGGCGTATCCGAAGGATCACCGGACCATGAGCGTGCGCTTCCCGTTCACGCAGCAGGTCGGCCTCGGTGCCGGCCTCACGTGGCACGCGCTCGGGCAGCTCGACGTCACCGCCGGCTACATGCACATCTTCCAGCCCGACGTCGTCGTGAGTAACGGCATCGTGCAGGCGAACGCGTATCGCGACCCCGGCGACTCGGACAAGCTCGGCAACATCGTCAACAACGGCCGCTACCGCGCGAGCATCGATCTCTTCGGTCTCGCACTGCAGGCCCGCCTCCAGGCCCGACGAAGGACACGAACATGATCAGCAAGCCCATCTTCCCTCTGCTGCTACTCGCTGCGTGTGGCGCTCCGGCCGACGACGATCCGACTACCGGTGGACCGACGTCGACCGACGACACCGACGCATCGATGACAGGCGTGGTCACCGACGCCGCCGACAGCACGGGCGCGACCACCGATCCCACGGGCACGCCCGGCAACTGCGGCGATCCGAACGAAGCCGAGCCGATCTATGCGCCGCCCGGCGAGTGCTACAACAACGCCGGCTGCGCGACGTGCAACTGCGTCACGTTCCGCGACACCCCTCCCTCCGCCGAGGCCGCGTGCGCCGAGCCGGGTGCTGCCGGCACGCTGCGCGTCACCGCGACCGTGCTCGAGTTCCCGAGCGCCGACGTGGTGCCCTCGGTCGGCGTCGAGATCTTCAACGCGTTCGATGTCGGCGTGATGGGCATCGACAATGCGATGGCCGTCGCGAGCACCACGGCCGACGCAATGGGCCGTCTCGATCTCGAGATCATGCCCATGGATCAGATCGGCATGGTCGCGATCATCCGCGCCGATGGTTTCCGCGCGACCGCGACCGGTCTCGCGAAGCCGCCGTACGAGCCGGCGAATGCGATCCACGACATCTTCGTCGTCCCCGAGTCGGTGCTCACCGACTACAACGCGGCGCTGATGGGTGACACCGACGTCGCCGAGTACCTACCGCTCGGCGATGCGGGCGGTGTCGTCGGCACGGCGCGCAACCGCTACACCGGCGAGCCGATGGCCGGCCTGCGCATCGTGTCGCTCACCAACGGCGACAGCACCAGCGCGATCGTCCGCTACCTGAACGAGGACGGCACGTTTGGCACAGAGGCCACGAGCGCGACCGGCACGTACGTGCTGTTCAACCCGGACCTCGCCGAGGAGTTCGAGGCCGAGCACGGTGGCGCGATCGTGTCGACCCGCGCGAACAAGGCCGGCAGCGGCGCGCCCGGGGTGTTCACGATGAACCTGTCGATCGACGTGGATCCGGGCAGCAATCCGTTCGAGTGACGCCGCGTCCGGCTCGCGTAGTACGCTCGTGGCCGCCGCGGCGCGAGCGATGCCGTCTGTTGTCACCATCCTCGCGTGGCTCGCCTGGTCCGGGCCACCGAGTCCCGGGCTCGCCCCGCCAGCGGTCGAGCCCGACACCGTGCTGCTCGCCGATGCGATCACGCTGCGTGCCGGCGCGACGTGTCTCGAGCGCGAGCGACTCGTCGCGCAGGTCGGCGCTTGGATCGAGCGCGAGCGGATCGACGCGCGCCTCGTCGTCGAGGTCGTCGGCGATGCGACCGATCCGCGCAAGCTCGCGTTCACGCTGCGTCGCGGCGACGACGTGATCGCGGTGCGGCGTTTTCATCCCGCACCGAGCAAGTGCGCCGATCTCCACTCCGTCGTCGGCCTCGCGCTCGCGCTCGCGATCGATGCGACCTTGATGGAGAGTCTCCACCAGGATCCCCCGGAGGTCGTGCCGGAGCCGGAGCCGGAGCCCGAGCCCGAGCCCGAACCAAAGCCGAAGCTGGACCGGGTGCCGATGCCCACCAAGCCCAGCCCGACCAAGCCGATCTCACTGGTCGCACCGAAGCGGCAGTGGACGCTGTGGGCGGAGATCGCTGGCCTGTTCTCGATCGGCGCACCGCCCGGCGTCGGCGGCGGTGCGCGCTTCGGCCTGTTCGCGCGCTGGCGCGAGATCGTCGATCTCGGCGCGGGCATCGTCGCGCAGTCGTCGGGATCCGAGCGCGTCGGCGACGGCAGCGCGCTGTTGTCCGCCGTCGCGGGCCGCGTCGATGTGTGTGGTGGTCCGCGCGTCGCTCGCGTGCGGATCCGCGGCTGCACGGGCGGCATCGCCGGCGCCGCGCTCGCAGCGGGTCAAGGGTTCCAGAACGACTCGACCGTTCGCGTGCCGTGGGTCGCGATCCCCGTGGGCATCCGCCTCGAGGCACGCGTCGCCGACCGCTTCTCGCTGTTGTTCGGCGCCGAGGGTCAGGCAACCCTCGTCCGCCCGACCTTCGACGCGCGCAATCTCGCCAGCGAGCGCACGAGCAGGAGCTTTTCGCGGTTCTCGTGGGCACTCGAGGTCGGCCTCGCCATCCATCTATGGTGAGCTCTGCCGGTGCGAATTCGCGGCCCCCGGCCTGAGCAAGAGTAACCCGCGCAGTGTTGGTTTCTCGACGTGAAGGGAAACCGCTGGAACGACCATGCAGACCGTGGGACCCTCCATCCCAGCCGTGATTGGCTCCCACCTGGACGCGGAAGCGCTCTACCGCGCGCACTCCGAGTTCGTTGCACGCTTCCTGCTCAAGCTCGGGGCTTCGGGACAAGACGTCCCCGATCTTCTGCAAGAGGTCTTCTTGGTGGCCCATCGCCGCGGAGGGTTCATCATGGGCCCCGCGAAGCCCACGACCTGGCTCGCCGAGATCGCGTTTCGTGTCGCCTCCGATCGCCGCAAGAAGACGAAGCGAAAGCCCGAAGATGCCGACACGGATGCCATCGCGCTGCTGCCCGCCGCCAGCGCCACCCCAGGTGAAGCTGCCGAAGCTCGTCAGGGGTTGGCTCGAGTGCAGCGCGCCCTCGATTCCCTCACGAGCGACAAGCGCGTCGTCTTCGTGTTGTTCGAGCTCGAAGGCGAGTCGTGCGACGCGATCGCGAAGGGTCTGGGCATCCCTGTGGGGACGGTGTATTCGCGGCTGCACGCGGCGCGTCGGGAGTTCGCGCGCGTGCATCAGCAGCTTGCGGCGGAGCCGACGGTCGACAAGGCCGTCGATGCGCGCGGCAAGGCGATCGCAGGAGCAGGCGCATGAGTGAGTCCGACATCACGACCGAGTCCCTCATGGATGGGCAAGAGCCGGTTCGTTGGCTCGACGATCCGACCGCAGCGTCCGGCCTGCGCACGGACCTCCTGCACGGTGCGACCGCGACTGCGGGCGGTGTCGACTACGGCGCGACGCTCACGGCGCTGCGCGGCGTGATCACGGCGCAGACCGGAGCGCTCGCGCCCGCTCCAATCGCAGGCAAGTCGATCGGTCTCAAGCTCGCACTCGGTGGCGCGCTCGCGATCGGTGCGGCCGCGGCGTGGTGGGCGACGCGCGACGATGGGGCGAAGAACACCGTCGCGGTGAAGCACGAGCCCGCAGCGCAGCTCGACGTCGAGCCCGCCGCGGCGACCAAGGCCGTGGTCGATGTCGCGCGAGCACCCGTGTCGCCGACGCCAGCTGTCGCCGCCGACCCGATTCCCGAGCCGTCGATCGATGTCGATCCGGCGCCCCCGACCGAGCCGACTGGGCCGACGGAGCCGGCCGAGCCGCCCGTGCCAAGTGAGAAGGTCCGCAAGCCGAAGCCCACCACGGACCATCCCGAGTCGGACGACGATCGCTTCCTTCGCGAGGCGCAGCTCGTCGCGCAGGCCCGCAAGCAGCTCGGCACGAACCCGCAGCAGGCGCTCGCATCGACCCGGAAGCACGATCGCGAATTCCCCAAGGGTGCGCTGGTCGAAGAAGCGCGTGCCCTCGAGATCCGCGCGCTCGCGAAGCTCGGTCGCATGGACGACGCGCAGCGCAAAGCCGACGACTTCCTGCGCGAGTTCGGTGATGGCGCCCACGCGTCCGCAGTGCGGCGTGCGATTGCCGGCGACGACGACGTGCAGTGAGGCAGACGGCCGCCATCGGCGCTGCTATGGTGAAGGCCGATGGGCTGGGCTGCTGCGACACGCGGGGACCGAAGGGGCGCGACGTTGCTCGCGCTCGCGGCGGTCGGCGTGCTCGTCGGGGCCTGTGAGGTGCGTGGCCTCGTCGGCTCGAACGTCGGCGGAGGGGGTGGCACCGGTTCCTCCGGCAGCGGCGCGGACACGAGCAGCAGCGATGGCGGCGAGTCGACGCTCGTGACGAGCGCGGACGTGACGACGGTGCACGCCAGCAGCGAGGAGACCGGCGACGTGCGCTTCGACGTCGGCATGCCCGACGCACCGGCGGCCTGCGACATCCCGATGGGCGATCCTTGCGACGAACGCACGGCCGATCCCTATCGCGCGTTCGGCATCAACTGCCCTGGCGACGGTCCGACGGCAGTCGGCACGTTCCGCGGCAACCCGGCGGCGATGAACGTGCATCAAGGCAACCTCGGTACGTCGAGCGCGTTCCCACCGCGTGAGGGCGAGCGGTTCGTGATCCTGTCGACGGGCGTCGCCGCCGATCTCGCGCGATCGCCCGAGGAGCTGCAGGCCGCCGACCCGAGCTGCAATCCGATCGCGTGCCCGAGCACGCAGCACAGCCCGGAGAAGCTCGCGACGCTCCCCGAGCCGATCGACGTGCGCAAGGTGTCGTCCGACGGCATCGACTGCACCGAGAACGAGTCGCTCATCGGTACCGGTGATTGCTCGAACACGCTGTTCGACCAGTTCATCGCCGGCGAGGGCGCGCTCGACTATGCCGAGATGCGCATCGACGCGACCGTGCCGCCCGGCGCCGACGGCTTCACCTACGACTTCGCGTTCTTCTCGGTCGAGTACCCGACGTGGGTCGAGCACGCATCGCCGTTCAACGACATGTACGTCGCGTGGCTCGAGTCGGAGAACTGGACCGGCAACGTATCGTTCGACGGGTTCGGTCATCCCATCTCGGTGAACGGCGTGTTCCTCGACTACAAGGATGCGCCGTCGGTCGTGTGCCCGGCACCGTGCGAGGCACCGGAGCTCGCTGGCTTCGCGGCGCAGGGCCACGCCGGCACGCGCTGGCTGCAGACGAGTGCGCCGGTTCAACCCGGTGAAGACATCAGCTTGTTGTTCGCGATCTTCGATCTGACCGACGGTGCGTACGACAGCATGGTCGCGCTCGATCACTTCGAATGGACCTGCAGTGGTGCACCTCCGTTCACGCAACCGGTCGGCTGACGCGATCGCGACGTGCGGGCTCGCGGTGTTGCTGCTCGACGCGGGCTGCATCGTGCAGGGCCTGCTCGACGCTGCTTCCGACGCGTCGACGTCGATGTCGACGTCGACCACGTCGGGTGGCGTCGACGCGATCGATCCGACCGGCGAGGCGGCGTCGTCCGGCGAGGCCGATGCGGGACCGCTTTCGACAGGCACCGCGGAGACGTCGAGCGGCGCGAACGATCAGCGCGATCCCTCGGCACCACCGCCCGCGAATCCTGGCGATTGCTGCGAGCCTGCACGTGGTACCGGCTGTGGCGATCGCATGGTCGAGGCGTGTGTATGCGCGGCCGATCCGCGGTGCTGTACCGATGCGTGGGACGAGCTCTGCGTCGATCACATCGAAGAGCTCGCGTGTGGCGGGTGCTCGGTCGGGAAGACGGGATCGTTCGACGACTGCTGCAGCCCGCACGACGCTCCCGCGTGCATCGACGACGGCATCACGTCTTGCGTGTGCGCGGCGGATCCGTACTGCTGCGACGTCGTGTGGGATCAGGTCTGCGTCGATGCGATCGGTGCGTACGGCTGCGGCGTTTGCCCCGGTCCGTATATGCCCGACGATTGCTGCACGCCGGGCGAGGTCGCTGGCTGCCCCGATCCCGAGATCAGCGAGTGCGTGTGCGCGCAGGATCCGTACTGCTGCGACGATCACTGGGACGAGCTGTGCGTCGACGAGGCCACGAGCTACTGCGGCGGCTGCTACGGCGACGAAGGCACGACCGGCGATCCGCCACCGCCCGGCGATTGCTGCGTCGTCGGCGGAGGTCCCGGCTGCATCGATGCGCAGGTCGCGATGTGCGTGTGTGCCGTGGATCAATTCTGCTGCGAGCAGCAGTGGGACGGCGCGTGCGTCGGCGAGGTCGACATGCTCGGCTGCGGCGCCTGCGATCCGGGCAACGCCACGACGACCGACGACGGCGGCACCTCGTCGAGCGGTGGCGCGATGACCTATTGAAGAAAGCGAAGGCGGAGCGAATCGATGGAAAGGGGAAGGCTCCGTCCGGGCTTTGCTCGGATGGAGGGGGAAGCAGGCCGCTTCCCCTGTAAGAAAACCCCGATGCTCGCGAGAGCACCGGGGTCCTGTCGTTCATCCGCGCGAGGGCGGGCGCGGGCTCAGCACGGGGTTTCTTGGATGGTGCCGTCCCTGCCGCAGAACGCCGCGGAGGTCGCGGTGCAGCAGCCGATACCGCTGATCTCCGAGTTCTCGTCGCACTCGTCGCCGGGCGTGAACGCGGGGCACTCGAGCGGGAACTCGTTGCTCGGATCCGCGCCGTCGCCACCGCAGTCGTAGAACGAGGAGCGCTCGAGCCAGCCGCACATGCCGCCGGTGCCGGTGTCGGTCCCGCTCGTGTCGGCGACGCTGGTGCTCACGTCGGTCTCCGACTCGGACTCGCTGGTCTCGCTCGTGCTGAGATCGGTGGTGCTCGTCTGGTCGGTGGTCGCCGGGTCCGTCGTGACCGGGTCCGTTGTGACCGGGTCCGTGGTCGCCGGATCCGTGGTCGCCGGGTCGGTGGTCGCGGGATCGGTGCCCGTGCCCGCGTCGGTGTCGGTGTCGCCGTCGTCGACGACGCACGCGGACAGCGAAACCATGAGGCACAGCGCGAAGGAAAGCTTGGAGAGTTGCATGGTGAATCCAGGAATCGTCCCCTGCCCTAGGTGGGGACTTTAGTTCGGGCCGACGAAGAGTAAGCACACGGGGGGTTGCCGTGCAACTGCGATGCAGCCCGGCCACCGCAGCGGGCGTGAGAGGCCCGATCGGTGCCGATCAATGCCGCGCGGCGCAGCGAGCCGGGAAGCGCAGATTCGCCATCTCGGTCGACGCGCCCACGTGCGAATCAGGCACGCGGACGTCAGGTACGACGCTCGGCGCACGCACAGCAAAGTGCGGACACTCGCGCCTCGAGTCGCGCTACTTCGTCGGCTTCTCGGTCGGCTTCTCGGTCGGCTTCTCGAGCGGCTTCTCGGCCGGTGCGTCCGCCGCCTTGATGATGGCCTTCGGCGCGACCTTCTTCTTCGCGTCGACCTTGCCGGCGTCGACCTTGCCGGTGTCGGCCTTGAGCGTCGCGTCGGGCGTCTTCGCCTTGGGCGCCTTCGGCTTCACGAAGCGCAGCGTCATGCGATCGCTCTCGCCGATCGCCTCGTACTTCGCCTTGTCCTTGTCGCCCTCGGCGAAGTTCGGCGGCAGCGTCCACACGCCCTTCGGATAGTCCTTCGTGTCCTTCGCGTTCGCGTTGATCTCGGACTTCTTGTCGAGCTTGAAGCCCGCCGCCTCGACCTGCGCGATGAGCCACGCCTCGGGCACGTAGCCCTTCTCCGCGCTCGTCGTCGGATCCGCACCCTCGGGCGCACGATGCTGCTCGATGGCCAGCACGCCGCCGACCTCGAGCGCGTCGTGGGCCTGCGCGAGGAACTTCTCGAGGCCCTTGCTGCGAATGAGGTTGTGGGCCATCCGCGTGCACAGAACCATGTCGCGCGACTCGGCGGCACCCATCTCGTAGTTGCCGGGCGCGCTGTTTTGCACGCGCTCGACCTTGCCGTACAGCTCCGGCGCCGTCTCGAGCATGAGCTCGGTCGCGCGGGCGAAGTACGCGGTGGAGAGATCGTCGGACTTCGTGTCGAACGTCGCGATTGCGAGCGTGCCCTTCGCCGACAACACGACGGCGAGCAGCTCGGTCCACCAGCCGGCACCCGGGCCGACCTCGAACACGCTCATCGACGGCTTGAGCCCGAAGAACGCCATCGTCTCGGCCGGATGACGGAACGGATCACGCGACGCGTGGTTCGGCCGGCGATGCTCGCTCGCGAGCGCGGCCTTGAGCGCCATGCCCGTGTTGCGCCACTTTGTCCCGGTGAGCTTCGCGGCCTGTGCCCTGAGCTCCGGAGTCCAGCGCGCGGCCTCGGTCTTGTACTCGGCCTCGAGCTCTGCGATAGCCTCGTCGTACTTCTTCTTTGCCTCGACCTTGGAATCGGGCTTCTCGGGCGGCAGTGGCTTGCTCGCGGGCTCTGCCGTCTCGATCGGCTTGCCTGCCGTGGGATCGGACCCGCCCGGAGGCGTCGACGAGCTCGAGGTGGTGACGGTGCAGCCCGTGTCGAAGGCGAGGGCGAACGTGAGTGCCGTCGCGAGCATTTGTGCGGTGCGCATGGGGCCGGACATACACCAAGACGGCGTCGGCGGATACCGGCGCATCGTCATGGTGTTGCCCGAATCTCTTGCGGATCAGAGGTCAGCAGCGAGGTGCACGATGGCGCCGACGGTGACCGCGATCCGCACGGCGGTGGCCGGCGCTACGAACGATTCACCGGTCGTCTCGACGAGCACCTCACCCGCAGCGTCCAGCGCCGTCCACCGTCGCATCGGCTCGCCTTCGTCGAAGCCATCGGCGGGCGCATACCAGCGGCCGTCTTCGAGGCTCAGGCTCGCGGCGAATCCTGCGAGCGCGAGCTCGGGCGCACCGGAGACCGCGACGGCGCCGTAGAACAACGGATCCACGTTGGTGCCGCGCCAGTCGCAGTGCACGTGGTTCGAGTACTCGACGAGGAAGCCGCCGTTGTTGCTGCACGCGGTCTCGGCCTTGCTGATCATCACGTTGTTGCCGACGAAGTCGAAACCATCGCCGAACATGTGACGCGAGCTGTTCGCACCGCCGACCGAGCTGTTGTAGGTCGGCGAGCGATAGCCCGAGTTGATGCCGATCGACCCGAGCTGGCCGCGCAATGTCTGCATGCGAACGACTGCGTGGGGCTGCAGCACCGCAAAGCGGCCCTTGCTGCGCGACACGAACTCGCCGAGCGTGAAGTTCGGCGACACCTTCGTGTTGATGTCGACCGCGTCGAGATCGAGATACGCGATCGGTGATCGATAGTTCGCGTTCAGCGGCGCCGGGTACTTGTAGCCCGTCACAGTGCCCGGGAACGCGAGCGGCAGACACGTCGTGCTCTGGTTGTCCGCCCCGGGGAAGCACACCTCGGTCGTGAGGTCCGGCTCGTCGGGCGGCTCGTCCTCGTCCTGCTGCGGCGGCGCGCCGGTGCACAGCGTGCCGCCGTGGCGCACGGTGACCGACTCGAGGCCCTCGCTGTTGATGAGCGACGTGTAGCTCGCCTGGAGACCGACGAAGAAATCGATGTGCTTGCCGACGATTGCGCTGCCGGTGTCGGCAGCCTGTACGCAGCCGTCGTGCAGCCAACCGCCCCACGGCGAGTCGCCGGGCATCATCACGCCGTCGAGCTCGGGGATGTACATCCAGCTCCCGTAGGCGATCTTGTTCTTGTCGACGGCGATCGAGCGATACGGCTCGAGTGCACGCGATTGCACGCCCTCGCCCCACGGCTTGTCGGCGCCGAGCTGCTTGAAGCAGGGCGATCGCGCGCAGCCGCAGCCGCCGGCGTAGTTGAGCAGGTTGCCGTTGGTGAGTCGGCCAGTGCCTTCGAGCTTCAGCGCGTCCCAGAATTTTCTCGGTACGGTCGCGAGCTTGTTGCACTGCATGTCGTAGACGCTGGTGTCCTTCGCACCGTTGTAGCTCGCCTCGGACGCGACCCAGTAGTATGTGAACTCGTACGTGCCGAGACTCGCGCCCGCGTCGCGGTCGTCGTCCTGCCACGTCCCCGCCGGATCGCCCGCGTCACGACCGGAGTCGTGGGCCGCACACGCCAGGGCAGTCGCCATCAAAACGCTTGCCGTCACCATTGTCGCCGACTTCAGCATGAGCTCTCCATCCCCTTTCTCTGTTCGAGCAGGGTAGGGGGAGGTTCCCCGGGTCGGCGCGCAGTGCTGGGCGCGTACGTAGAACGACGCACCATGAACCCGTCGCGGCCGAGACTGCTACAAGCGACCCCGGCAGCTTCGGCAGGAACGAGGGGCTCGATTCCCCGGCGACGGGCTCAGCTCAGATCTCGCCCGCGCGTGCCTTCGCGATCCACTTCTCGATCTCGTCGCCGATGATCTTCTCGACCTTGCCTTGGAACGGCCGGAACAGAAACGGCATGTTGCCCTCGATGCGGACCTCGGCATCGCTGATGTGGATGTCGACCTTCAGCGTCTTGCCCAGGACGGTGAACGCGAGCTCGCCCTCGCAGTCGGTCTTCCACGTGAGCAGCGGCTTGTGATCCGCGAGCTTCACCTTGTAGGCCTCGTAGGCCTTCTCGACGACCACTCGGGCGCGGGAGCGATCGGGCAAACCGTGCTTGGCGACGTACTTCATGCGTTTGCACCGGACTATAGCAGCGCTGGGCGGGCTCGGCTATGGTCCGCGCCGCCATGGACATGCCTGCGCATTCTTCCGGGGGCTCTTCGGCGGGTTCTGCTGCGACGAGCAGCGGGGGGACCGCTCGCTACCGCGTGCTCTTCGTGCTGTTCTTCTTGTCCGGCATCAGTGGGCTCATCTACGAGTCGATCTGGTCGCGCTACATCAAGCAGTTCGTCGGTAGTGCCGCGACTGCGCAGATCCTCGTGCTCAGCTTGTTCATGGGCGGCATGTCGCTCGGCGCGTTGCTCTCGGGGCGCTTCGTCGCGCGCACGAAGTCGCCGATCGTCGTCTACGGGATCATCGAGGGACTCATCGGCGTGTACGCCCTCGCGTTCCCGCACCTGCAGGGCGCCGTCGCCCGCTTCGCGTACGACTCGCTGTTCCCGATGCTCGGTGGAGGCACGGCGGTCGAGCTCGCGAAGTGGTCGCTCGCGGGCCTGTTGATCCTGCCACCGTGCGTGATGCTCGGCACCACGTTCCCGCTGATGAGCGTCGGCATCCTGCGCCGTGATCTCGCCCGCTCGGGCGAGATCCTCAGCATGCTGTACTTCACGAACAGCCTCGGTGCGTCGATCGGGGCCGTGTTCTCGGGGTTCGTGCTCGTCGCGAAGGTCGGCTTGCCCGGGGCGCTGATGGTCGCGGCCGCGCTGAACATCTTCATCATGTTGATCGCGATGCGGCATCGGACGCCGACGACCGCGATCGCGCAGCGCGACCTCGGCGAGGCCTCGACGGCGTCGAACAGCAAGGTGATGTTCTACCTCGCGATCGCGTTTGGCACCGGTCTGTCGTCGTTCATGTACGAGATCGGGTGGATTCGCCTGCTGTCGACGATCATCGGCGCAGCGACGCACTCGTTCGAGATCATGCTGTCGGTCTTCATCTTTGGCCTCGCGATGGGCGGGCTCTGGGTGAAGAAGCGGATGGACAAGTTCAAGCGGCCCGAGCTGACGCTCGCGATCGTGCAGCTCATGATGGGGCTGTCGGCGATCGCGACGCTGCCGCTGTACCGCCTCGGCGTGCTCGCAATGGGCGGGCTGCTCTCCGATCAGTACATCGGCTGGGCGACGGGCGACGTGGACCTCGTGCGCACCGAGGGTCTGTGGCTCCAGTTCAACACGCTCAAGTTCGTCATCTGCGCGGTCATGATGCTGCCGGCCGCGTTCTGTGCCGGCATGACGCTCCCGCTGCTCACGCACGTGATGCTCAAGCGCGGTCAGGCCGAAGGCGTCGTCGGCAAGGTCTACGGATCGAACACGCTCGGGGCGATCTGCGGGGCGACGCTCGCTGGGCTCGTACTCATGCCGATCGTCGGGCTCAAGGGCGTGCTCGTCCTCGGGGCGCTCGTCGACCTCGTGCTCGGGCTCCTGCTCATCAGCGGTGAGCTCGAGACCGGGCGCGCGCCCAAGTACGCGAAGCCGCTGCTGGCCTATGCGAGCGTCGGCACCGTGCTCGTCGTGTGCACGGGCCTCGTGATTCGCATCGATCCGACCGTGCTCACCTCGACGGTGTTCCGCAACGGTCGCACGCACCTGCCCGACGGCTACGAGGTGCTGTCGTACGTCGATGGCCGCACCGCGAGCGTCACGGTGGTGAAGACCGACGTGAAGAGCGGTCACCACGTCATCTATACGAACGGCAAGCCCGACGCGTCGGTCGTGCTCGATCGCTGGCCCGAGGGGCACGACAAGATGATGGGGCCGCAGATCGCGGGCGACGAGCCGAACCAATTTCTGGTTGGCCTGATTCCCTTGATGGCGCGGCCGCACAGCACGCACGGCGCACTGATCGGCTTCGGCTCCGGCGTCACGTGTCACTCGCTGCTCGCATCGCCGCACCTCGACAGGCTCGACACCATCGAGATCGAGCCGGAGATGGTCGAGGGCTCGAAGTACTTCATGCCGGTGAACTACCGGGCGTACACCGACAAGCGCAGCCACATCCACTTCGACGATGCGAAGGCCTACTTCGCGTGGGCCGGCGACAAGTACGACTTCATCATCTCCGAGCCGACCAATCCGTGGGTCTCGGGCGTGTCGAGCCTCTTCACGACCGAGTTCTATCAGGAGGCCAAGCGCTACCTGAAGCCGCGCGGGGTGCTCGCGCAGTGGATCCAGGGCTACGAGCTGTCCGACGAGCTGATGATCGGCGTGCTCGCGGCGCTCGATGCCGAGTTCGCGGATTATCTCATCGTGCGCATCGGATCGTCGGACTGGGTGATCATCGCGTCGGCCGACGAGCCGATCGGCCAGCTCGATCCCGAGGTGCTCGGCTGGCCCGACGCGCAGGATGCGTTCGAGCTGCTCGGCATCCACGACATCGGGCAGATCGACGGTCTCATCACCGCGAACAAGCAGATGCTGCATCCGTTCCTCGTCGACAAGACCCCGAACACGGATCGCCATCCGCTGCTCGACACCGGCGCGGAGAAGGCCCGCTTTCTCAAGCTGCGCGCCGAGTTCCTCCACGAGATGCGGTGGTCGCCGGCGCCGGTGCTGGACGTGCTCGGCAACATCCAGCGGCGTCCGTATCCGCTCGGTGGCATCGGCGACTGGCGAGAGCCGCACATCTTGCTCGAGACCGAGCAGGCGGCGCTGTTGATGCGGCGCTACGAGGATCCGGCCGCGCGCGCCGCGACCGATGTGTCGGCGGAGTCCATGAGCCTGTGGCGCGAGGCGGACAACAACCTGCGGCTCGTCGCGAAGCCCGACTGGCTGCTGTGGATGCACAAGACCTACGAGGTGTATCGCGAGGTCGCGCCGCACATGGAGCTCGCCGAGATGCCGTACTGGAAGCACGTGCTCGCGACGGCGAACAAGCCAGACACACCGGCGATGGCGAAGGACGCGATCGAACTACTCGACGCGCTGCTCGTGCGCGATGCGGAGCGCATCCTCGAGGTCTTGGGCCGGCGGATGAACGACGAGAGCTTCCCGATCCCGAAGAGCCTGATGACGGTCGCGGGCGTGATCGCGCTCGAGGTGCAGGGCGCGGGCGTGGAACAACGGCGCGCGTTCGTGGAGCAGCACATGATGGCGCTGCATCAGGGCGACACGAATCAGGACACGGCCTACCGAGTGTTCCGGGCCTACGCGGCGCGCGAGTAGGGGCGATCGGCCCGCGTGCTCCGCGACTCAGCCGCGGAGCACGTCGTCGACGGTCGCCGCGGTGACTGCTGTGTCGTGCCAGCGCTCGAGCGTCGCGGCGTCTCGGCACTGCGTGATCGTGGCGCGCTGGGCCTCGGTGATCGCGAGCCGGCGCGCGTCCATGACGCGGAGCACGGCTGCAGCCCACGCCTCGACCCCGCCTTCTGCATGGCCCTCTGCATGGCCTTCTGCATGGCCTTCTGCATGGCCTTCTGCATGGCCTTCTGCATGGCCCTCCGCGATCGCGCGGGCCTTGAGTTGGCGGAGGAAGTCGCTCTGGATCTGGTAGTTCTCGATGTGCATCTCGGCCTCGAGTGCGCGTCGCGCCGCGTCGTTGATGAAGCTGAAGACGATGTCAGCATACAGCTCGCTGCGCTCCGGGTCGAGGTCGTCGCATGCGCGTAGCAGTGCGCGGCCGAGATCGATGGCGATCGCGGCGTTGCGGTGCGCGAGCAGGGAGACGACCGCGAGCTCGGGATGGCGTGCGGCGATACCGGCGTCGACGATCGGGACCGCGGCGGGACCGATCACATCCGGCTGCAGCACCCAGCCGCGGGTGTTGAGCTCGATGGGGGCGGCGCACCACCGGGCCGTGATCGCATCGAGCGTGATGACCACGAGCTCAACGGGGCACTCGAATCGCGCACGTGTGTTGATTACGTACGCCGGCCACGTGTAGCGCTTGCGCGGATCGGGCCGTAGCTGGACCTCGACGACGATTGCGCTTCTGGTCGTGCCCTGGGAATCACGGATGACGAGCACCGCGTCGGCGCGATACTCGGCAGGAACGAGCTCGGAGAGGTTCTCCGCGGAGGCGAGGACCTCGACGTCGCCCGCGTGCTCGATGCCCAGCTGCGTGCGAAGCAGACCGAGCACGAGCTCGGGATGCTCACGTACAATTGCGACGACGATCTCGTGCTCGAGGGATACCATCGCGCTCGCGAACGAGTGCGCGCGCCGTACCAGCACGAATCGCCGCCAAGTGGCGGAGATCGTGAATCGTCGGTCCGGCACTGGTGGCCGACGCGCGGGCCGGATGGCCGGTCGACGGGCCATCCGGCCCGCGGCCGGGCCATTGACGGTTGGCAAGGGCGCGCGGCACTGTGCAACGGTGGTGGCCTCGAACAGCGGGTGTTCGGCCGCGGTGTCGCGATTGCACGGGGTCGCGCGCATGCAGTCGATGCGCGCCGTCTTCGTGTTCGCAATGGCCTCGTCGTGCGGTGGTGACGTTGGCTCGCCGGCTCCTGTCGGCGAAGACAGTACGGGGACATCCGCGGGTGACCCTACGAGCGGTGGCACTTTGGCGGACGAGGGCACCGGCGTCGACGCGTGTGCGCCGTCGGAGCCGCTCGACGAAGGGGTCGCCGACGGACCCAGCGTGCTGGTCGGAGACGCTGCTCGCAGATGCGTTCGGGCCGATCTGCGCGCAGCTCGAGAGTGAAGCAGGTCCCGTCGTCGTCGGTGACGAGGACTGCCTGTCGCTCAATGTCTGGGCGCCGCAGAGCAGCGGTCCGCATCCGGTGATGGTGTTCATCCACGGCGGCGGTCACACGACGGGGTCGAGCAACAATCCTCTGTACGATGGTGGTCACCTCGCGCGGACGCACGGCGTCGTCGTCGTGACGATCAACTATCGGCTCGGTGCGCTCGGCTATCTCGCCGATGCGAGCCTCGATGCAGACGATCCACGCGGCGTCTCGGGCAACTACGGATTGCTCGATCAGATCGACGCGCTCGGCTGGGTCGCGGACAACATCGCCGCGTTCGGTGGCGATGCCGATCGCGTGACATTGTTCGGCGAGTCGGCGGGTGCGGTGAGCACCTGCGCGGTGCTCGGTGCGCCCGCGTCGGACGGGCTCATGCGCGGTGCGATCGTGCAAAGCGGCGCGTGCTCGTTCCGCAGCTCGGCGATGTTCCGCGGCGACGTGACGGATCCGTGGATCGCCGCGTCGGGTTGCGCCGGAGATGCTGATGTCGCTGCATGCCTGCGTGCGCTGCCGTTCGCAAATGTGCTCGCCGTCGAGCCGACGGGATTTCCGAGCGTCTCCGCGCTCGGTCAGGTGTGGAGCGCATACGTCGACGGCGTCACGCTCCCGGCATCGACGCTCGATCGACTCGAGTCCGGTGCGCTCGCGGACGTCGCGGTCATCGTCGGCGCGAACGCCGAAGAGACCGCGCGGGACATTCCACCGCTGCAAGAGAACAGCTACGAGGCGCTGGTGCAGGCGACGTTCGGTCCGCTCGCCGACGAGGTGCTCGCGCAGTATCCCGTCGCGGACTATGCGTCACCGACCGCGGCGTACGTCGCGTTGAGCAGCGACGTGAAGTTCATCTGCGGTCCGCGACGCGCTGCTCGGGCCGCGCGCGAAGGTGGCGGGCCTGCGTTCCGCTATCACTTCTCCTACGATGGCTACGACGCGGGACCGAACGGCGATGCGTCGGCGTTCCACGGTCTCGAACTCGTGTACGTATTCGGCAACTTCGCGACGCTCTTTCCGCCGCCGCTGCGCTACTCGCCGAACGCCGACGATGAAGCGATGGCCGCGACGGTCGGCGAGGCATGGACGACCCGTACGCGCTGCTCGACGTGCCGCCCGAGGCGGGCGACGGCGTGCGCACCGAGCAGTGCGACTTCTGGGACGGGCTCTCGCCCGAGTAGTCAACGCGGCACACGATCTCTGCGCAGCACGACCAAGAACGCGGCCGTTTGCAGCGTCAGCACCAGCGTGAAGGGGATCGCCCCCAGCAGCGCGATGCCTTTGACCACGTCGATGCGCCCGGTGAGCACCGGACCGAGACAGATTGCCCCGAGCACCACGCCCCACAGCAGCTTGCGGCCGGCGGACGGATTCTCGGCGCCGCCAGCGGTGATCATGCCGAGCACGTACGCAGCCGAGTCGACGCTCGTCACGAGAAACAAGAACATCAAGAACAGCACGACCACGGACAACGCCTCTGCGCCGGGTAACAGCGCGAGCATCGCGAACAGAGAACGCGGTGGATCGACGATCGCAATCTGTCCGAGGTGTCCGCCGCCGTCGAGCGAGCTCGCCGCGCCGCCGAGGGCCGCGAACCATAGGATCGACAGCAACGAAGGGACGACCGCGACCGCAAGCACGACCTCGCGCATCGTGCGGCCGCGGCTGATCCGCGCGACGAACACCCCGACGAACGGCGCCCACGCGATCCACCACACGAGATAGCCGATCGTCCATTCGTGCACCCACGTCGTGGCGTCGGCCCACTGGCCCGTCATGGTCGACAGCGGCACGATGATCTCGGCGTACGTGACGAGTGCACCGACCGCGTCCGCGAGGCGATCGAGCACCCCGGTCGCGAGCATGACCACAAGCATGAACACCAGGGCGACGCCGACGTTGATCGTCGAGAGCCACTTGATGCCGCGCTCGATCCTCGTCACCGCCGACGCGGTGTACGAGACGACCAGCACGACGACGATCGCGATCGAGGTGCCGGTTCCGCTCGCATCGATCGCGAAGACCACCGACAGCCCGCTGCGGATCTGCATCACGCCCATGCCGACCGAGCCCGCCACACCGAACGCGACCGCGAGCACGCCGACGAAGTCCGCGGCGCTCGCAACGAGCTCGGCGATGCGGCCGCGAAAGGCGACGCGCATCGGCGAGCCCGGGCGATAGTCGGCACCACGACAGAAGTGGAAGTAGCCGAGCACGAGCGCCGCGATCGCGTAGATCCCCCACGCGTGCAGTCCCCAGTGGTAGGACGCGATGCCGAGCGCGAGCTCGCGGGGGTCCGCAGCTGAGACGATGGGTGGTTGCGCGACATGGGCGATCGGCTCGGCGACGCCCCAGAACATCAGGCCGCTGCCCATGCCGGCCGCGAACAGCATCGAGATCCACGCGAACGTCGAGAACTCCGGCGAAGTGTCGCCGAGGCGTCGCTTGCCGTGAGGGCCCAGCGCGATCCAGGCGCCGAGCACGAGCAGTGACGACGCGAGCGCGAGGAACACCCAGTCGAGCGCCGCAACGAGGGCGCCGACGCCGTCGACGACGGTGTTCGCGAACAGGCTCGGCACGAGCACGCCGAGACCCGCCACCGTCATGCATACGGCGACCGGGACGACGAGGTGCCGCGACGAGTGGTCACCCATTTCAGTCGCGCACGCCCGGCGGCGGCAGGGGTGGTCCGCCGTCCGGCACCGTCAGACATTCCGCGACCGCGCCCAATCCCGGCACCACCTCGACCACGTCCGCGAGCACGCCCGCCGCATCGGTCAGCGATCCCTCGTCGTAGCCGACGAGCACTGGATCGATGATGTTGAGGTAGCAGATCATCGGATGCAGTGCTTCGAGCGCGTCCGCGGTCGCGGTGAAGCGCGTCTCCATCTCGGCGAGCAATGGCTCGAGCTGCGACGAGTACGGCGGCGGTGCGTGCAGTGGATTGAGCATCTCGACGAGGCCCAGGCGCGCGGGCTGCGTCATCGTCAACGGCACACCCGGGAGATCGTCGGCGAGATCACCGACGTCGTCGAACGGCTCGAAGCCCTGCATGTACGCCTGGCCGTTGCGCCGCACGATCTCTGCGGGTGGGTTGCCGTCGATGCGACCTTCGATGAGCAGCTCGTGCTGTGCGTGCATGTGCTCGACGAGGATCTCGCTGATCTGCGGCGCGACGATACTAAACGGGCGTACCACGGGTGCGAGCGCGACGCGCAGCGCTTCGTCTTCATCGGTGATCTCGACATGCGGATCCCACGACGCGCGTGCAGTCACGACCTCTTGCGGCCAGTAGCCCCACTCCCAGCCGCTCGAGAACGTCAGCTGGCCGTCGATCGGCGAGCCCGCGAGCGGACCGCGACCGGTCATGCCCGCGTCCTCGGCTGCAGCAATGAGTCGCAGATCGTGCAGGCGTCGCGGGACCGCGTTACAACCGGGCGCATGCTTGCTCCGCGCTGGGCATCGGTCGTCCTCGCCGTCGCGCCCACCATCGTGTTGGGGGGGTGTCCGCGTCGCGACGCGCCCATTGCGACGCCACCCGATGTGACGGTCGCGGGCAAGCTCGAGCGCGTCGAGCATCGCGCCCCGAACGCCGATGCGACCGCCGCGTATCGGTGGATCGACATCATGCTCGAGGTCACGGGGCGCGAGGTCGACGCCGTCGGCGCGCGCCCGACGATCATCTCGCGCCAGATGGTGATCCCGGTGACCGCGATGTACGACGCGTGGGCGGCATACGACGAGCGCGCCGTCGGCACACGGCTCGGTGACACGCTGCGACGGCCCCAGGCGGAGCGCACCGCCGGGAACAAAGAGATCGCGATCGCCCACGCGATGTACCTGACGCTCGTCGACCTGTTCCCCGGCGACGCCGAGTTCATCGCGGCGCAGATGCGTGCGATGGGCCAGGATCCGAACGACGCGGGCGATGGTCCGACGTCACCGCAGCAGATCGGTCGCAAGGCGGCGCAGGCGGTGCTCGACCATCGCAAGGACGACGGGGCAAACCAGCGCGGCGATGCGCCCGGCGGCAAGCCGGTCCCGTACGCCGACTACACCGGCTACGTGCCGAAGAACACCATCGATCACGTCACGGATCCCGACCGATGGCAGCCGATTCCGTTCTCCGACGGCAAGGGTGGCTCGCACGCGCCGGGCTTCCTCACGCCGCACTGGGGTCGGGTGAAGCCGTTTGCGCTCGAGCGCGGCGATCAGTTCCGTCCGCCGCCGCAGCCGCTGGTCGCGTCGCGGGAGCTGGCGAACCAGACCGACGAGCTCATCGAGCTCAACTCGACGCTGTCGCTCGAGCACAAGGCGCTCGTCGAGTTCATGCGCGACGGGCCGCGATCCACCGGGCAGTCGGGGCACTGGCTGCAGTTCGCGCAGGATGTGTCGCGGCGCGATCATCACGACATCGACGCGGACGTGAAGCTCTTCTTCGCGATCGCGAACATCGCCTTCGACGCGTTCATCGCGTGCTGGGAGGCAAAGCGGTTCTACGACAGCTCGCGACCGTGGACGCTCGTGCGCCACTACTACAAGGGCAAGGATCTGCGCGGCTATCTCGGCGAGTGTCGCGGCACCGGCAAGCTGCCGGCGACGGCGTGGTCGCCGTACTCGCCGCCGACGTTCCTGACCCCGCCGTTCGCCGCGTATCCGTCAGGGCACAGCACCGTGAGTGGTGCGTCGGCGAAGATCCTCGAGCTGTTCACCGGGAGCGACGAGTTCGGTGCCTTCGCGCGCCGCGACGCCGGCATGTACACCGAAGCCGAGTGCACGACGGCGCAGATGCAGGCGACCGACGGCGTGCCCGCGAGCGACGTACCGCCGACGCACGAGGTGATCCTCGAGATGCCGACGTTCACCGCGACCGCGGACATGGCCGGCAAGTCGCGTGTGATGGGCGGCTATCACATCCAGGCCGACAACGTCGAAGGCCTCGCGCTCGGGCGGAAGATCGCGGCGTACTCGTGGCCGAAGTACCAGGCGTACTGGGACGGCACCGCGAAGCCCCGATGAACCGCAGCTCGTCGAGCATCGCGGTGCTCGGCGGCTCGCCCGACCACACGATGCGCGGCGGGAGCGGCCCGCGAGATGTTACCGCACCGATCGCTGTGTCGCGGCACTGGGCGTGTGTCGAACGAGCCACGCCTCGAGGCTGGCGATCGAGAACGGCTTGTCGAGCAACCCGTCGATCGAGCGGCACTCGCTCAGCGACGGCGTCGATGCCCCGGTCACGAGCAACAGCGGACAGCCCATGCCCGCCGCACGCACGCGCTCGGCGAGCTGCACGCCGCTCATGCCCGGCATCTCGAAGTCGGTGATGATCCCGATCGGCGGTCCGGCGCCGATCGCCTCCCACGCGACCTGCGGATCGGAGAACGCGACGGTGTCGAGGCCGAGGCGTCGTGCGGCGGTTTCGATCACCGCCCGCACACTGTCGTCGTCGTCGACGATCACCCACCGCCCGCGGGTGGTCACGGATGGCGTCGCGACCTTCGTCGTCGTGATGTCGAGGTGGATTCCCACGGCCCGGGTAGGGCGTCCATTTTCGTCGCGCGCGGTGACGCGGCCGCGATCGAGGATCGTTCGCCACGTTCCATCCGCCGCGCGCAGCCGCACCTTCGATTCGTACCGCGCCGAGCTGCCGTCGATCAGCGCATCAATTGCGCCGCGCGTCGCGACGAGATCGTCGGGGTGCACGAGCTGGCCCCACGCCGAGAGCGTCGATGCGACGTCACCGTCGGCGTAGCCGAGCATCGCCGAGCAACGGCGGTCGTAGTGCACGCGGGCGCGACGAACGTCCCAGTGCCACGTGCCGATGCAGGCCAGGTCGACAGCCTCCTCGAGGCGGGCGCTGATCTCGGCTTGTTCGCTCAGTCGGTCGTCGCGCTGGGCCACGACGGCACGGCGATGCAGCAGCAGCACGATGGTCACGCCGAGCGGCGGAACGACCACGACGTACCAGGGTGTGCCGACGGCGACCGCGCCGACCCACGCGATGCACACAGCGGCGAGCGCGAGGCCGGCCCGTACGGACCGCCGAGGTATCGCGACGGCCGACATCATCGGACCGTAACAGCGGCCGCAAGGCGATTCAAGAACTTCGACGATACAGGGGGTTCCACTGTGCGTCGCGGTGTGTCCCGCGGCGATGCGTTAGCCTTCACGGCGACGGATGGTCGCGATCTGCTTCGTTTGTCACGGCAACATCTGTCGCTCGCCGACCGCCGAGGGGGTGATGCGGCACGGTGTCGACGCGGCTCGCCTCGGCCACGCCATCACGATCGCGTCGGCCGGCGTCTCGGCCGAGCACGCGGGGGAGCCAGCGGATCCGCGCTCGCGGGCCGCGGCGCTGCGTCGCGGATATCGGCTCGAGAGCCGCGCACGAAAATTTTACACGACCGACTTCGCGCGCTTCGATCTCGTGATCGCACTGGATGGCGACAACCTCCGGCGGTTGCGTGCGCTCGCGGTCGACGACGCCGCACGCAGCAAGCTGCGACTGCTTCGCGAGTTCGACACACAGGGCGCGGGGCCGCACGACGTGCCCGATCCCTGGTACGGCGGCGCGGACGGGTTCGAGGAAGTGCTCGATCTGTGCGAGCGCGCGTGCAAGGGATTGCTCGCACATCTGCAGCGCGAGCACGGGCTCGTCGCAGGGGAACGTGGTGGCTGAGCGTGTGCTCGGGGCCGGGCATGCGCGAGCGCTCACGCAGCGGCTCGGCGCGATCGAGACGTGTGCGTCGGTCGGCGGCGGCGACAGCTTCGCGGCGGTACGGCTGCGTGTCGGCGGCCGCGACGTGTTCGTGAAGCGCGGGCACACGGCAATCGATGCCGAGACATTCGCGGCGGAGGCCGACGGCCTGCAGTGGCTGCGCGAAGCCGACGCCCTGCGGATCCCCGAGGTTCTCGCGGTCGGTGACGCGAATGCACCGTTGCTCGCACTGGAATGGATCGATCCCGGGACGTCGCGCGACATGGACGAGGTCGCACTCGGTCGAGGTCTCGCGGCGCTGCATCGAGCCGGTGCGCCGGGGTTTGGACACCGTCGCGACAACGTGTGCGGTCGCGTGGCGCAGCGCAACGATGCGCGGGCGAGTTGGCCACTGTTCTACGGCGAGCAACGCCTGCTCGCGCTCGGTCGACACGCGCGCGATGCGGGCACGCTCGATCGCGACACGATGCGATCGATCGAGACGATCGTCGGTCGTCTACCGGAGCTGTGCGGGCCGCCCGAGCCACCCGCACGCCTACACGGCGATCTGTGGTCCGGCAATGCGATTCACGACGCTAAGGGTGCGCCGGTGCTCGTCGACCCCGCCGTGTACGGTGGTCATCGCGAGATGGATCTCGCGATGATGCGCCTGTTCGGTGGTTTCTCCGCGCGCACCTTCGCCGCGTACGACGAGAGCTACCCGCTCGCGGCGGGTGTCGCCGATCGCGTCGCGCTGTACCAGCTCTATCCGCTGCTCGTGCACGTCGCGATGTTCGGCGCGAGCCAATCGACCAGCCAATCGACCAGCCAATCGACTAGCTGGGTCGGCGGCCTGCGGCGCGCGCTCGCGACGTACGTATGAATGCGCTGCTCATGCGGACGAACGCGGGCTCGGTGGCTTCGCAGGGATCCGCCGCGCGACCGCGACGCCGAGCCCGAGCACGCCGAGCGTCGCGATGATCATCGCGACGACGACCGGCAACAACTCCGCGCCGAACATGAACGCGATCGTCGCGATCACGGCCGGGAGCTGCGGCGCCGACGTCGACAGCAAGAGTGCATCGAACTCGGACTCGATGCGCCCCTGCTCCGTGCGGCGCTCGACCGGCAGTTTCGCGAGGTCGCGCGCGACGAGCCAGCGCTGCAGCCTCGCGCCCAGCGGCACAGCGAGCACGCACACCGGCACGGTGAGCCACACCCACGGCGTGATCGACGGCCGCAGCCACATGCGCACCTCGTCGAACTCCGGCGGAAAGATGATCTGCCGCAGCCCGGTCTCGACCGCGAGCGCGAGCGGCGTCGAGCAAGCGACGATCGCGAGCACGCCGTAGAACTTCGCCCGACCGATCGGAGCGGCCACTGCACTCGAGTCTACGCGCGTCGCCGCGCAATGGCTAAATCAACCGGACGTTCAGGAGCAGCGACGTGATCGTGTCGAGCTTCACCACACCCGGCAGCGGCCGATTCTCGTAGCGCATCGTGAACGTCGTCGCGAGCGAAAAGCGATCCGTGATCGTCACGCCGAGCGCGTTCACCCAGTTGAAACGGAAGCGCTGGCCGTCGAGGAAGCTCTGCAGGTACTCGAAGCCGGTGTCGAACGTGACGTACTTGCTGAGGTTGTTCGTGTAGCCGGCGAAGAGGCGCGCCGCATGGTTGACGAGCGTCTTGTTCGGCCGATCGGCGCCGGTGTCCTCGGCGATATCGAGACCGCGCTCGCTGCGGATGTCGAATTGGAAGTCGTAGCCGACCTCGAACCACAGCTTGTGCTTCTCTTCCATGATCGCATACATCGCGACGCCGGGATCGATGTTGAGGCGCAGATCGAGGCCCTGGAACTTGTCGTATCGCGCCGTCGACATGAGGAACGCCGAAAAGCGCGGGCGGAAGAACCAGTCGTAGCGGACCTGGCCCTGCACGTTCGACACGGTGTCTGCGATGCGTCCCTCGTCGACATCGGGCGTCGCGTCGTCGTCGCGCACCGCGAGCGCGGCGCGACCGTAGTTGCCGGCAGCAGCCGCGGTGAACTGGTGGGCCTTGCGGCGGATCTGGAACTTGCCCAGGCCCGTGACCGCGAGCGACCGCGCGTTGCCGGTGTTGAAGATGCCGCCCGCCGAGAGGCTCAGCGACGTGATGTCGGTCTCCGGCTTCGCGGCTGCGGCAGCGAACTGACCCGAGCCACCGAGGTCCGTCGCGCCCGTGCTCGCCGCGTCTTTCTTTACCGTGCCCGCGGGGATCGCCGGCTCCTCGAGGGCCGAGGTCGACAGGAGCGTGGCAGCGAGCGCGGCGGCGGCGATGGACATGGAGCTGCGGGTTCTACCGCAGATCGACTGGTGCGAGCATGTCGTCGCGCAATCCCACGCGATGCGGTCAGCGATTCGCTATCGTGCGCGGGATGGTGCAGCTCCGCGATCTCCCACGCATCGCCAACGCGAGCTGGCTCGGCAGCTTCGGGCGCACCACCGCCGAACGGCTCGAGATGCAGCGCGAGGTCGCTCGCGCGAGCGCGCCGCTGGTGCTCGGACGGATCCTGCACCTGCCGCTGGTGCTGCCGGCGCAGCCGGAGGCATGCCATCAGGTGCTCGTGACCAAGGCCAAGAGCTTCGAGAAGTCGCCCGGCTTGCGTGTGCTGCTGCACGATCTCGCCGGGCAGGGCCTGTTCACCAGCGAAGGCGAGCTGTGGCGACGCCAACGCAAGCTCATGGCGCCGATCTTCACGCCCGGGGCGCTCGCACAGTTCGCCGATGCCATGCGCACCACCGCCACGCGTGCCGCGGACGGGATGGTGCCGGATCAGACGATCGACCTCGCGCACGAGACCACGCGCATCGCGATGACCGTGGTCGGCAACGCGCTGTTCGGCACCGACACGTTCGACGAGGCCGACGCTCTCGGGGCTGCGTTGACCACCGCGCTCGGTTGGGTCAACGGCGTGCTGGCGTCGCCCGCGATCGCGCCGCACATCATGGTGCTCGACATCACGCGGCGACTCGCGGCGCGCACCGGCGGCGGTGTGCGCCGGGCGTTGCTGCGCGTCCACACCATGTTCGAGGCGCCGTTGCTGATTCCCGGCGCACGCAGTCGTGCGCTCCGCGACGCGGTGTCGGTGGTCGATCGGCGCATCCAGGAGATGATCGACGAGCGTCGTCGCGACACGCTGGCGCGCCCCGACCTGCTCTCGCGTCTACTCCACGCGCGCGACGCCGACGAGGGCGGCCGGATGACCGACGAGCAAGTGCGCGACGAGGTCGTCACGCTGTTCGTCGCCGGCCACGAGACGACGGCGACCAGCTTGGCGTGGTGCTTCGACCTGCTCGCGCGCCATCCCAAGGTGCTCGCCGAGGTCGTCGCCGAGGCGGATGCCTTCGGCGACGCAGCGAGTGATCGTTTCGAACCCGAGCAGCTCGCGCTGACCACCCGCGTGTTCCGCGAGACGCTGCGACTGTACCCGCCGCTGATGTTGTTTCCTCGGCGCACGCTCGAGGAGGTCGAGATCATGGGCACCACGCTGCCGCCACGCACACTGGTGTTCGTCAGCGCCTACGCCCAGCACCGCCGCGCCGACGTGTGGCCCGAGCCCGATCGCTTCGATCCCGATCGCTTCTTGCCCGAGGTCGAGGCGCTGCGCCCCAAGGGCTCGTACCTGCCGTTCTCGGCGGGACCACGCTCTTGCATCGGCATGCACTTCGCGATGATGGAAGGGCCGATCGTACTGGCGACACTGCTACGGCGCTTTCGCTTCGAGATCGACACCACGCGGAGGATCGTCGAGGACGATTTCGCGACGCTGCGGCCACGCGGCGGTGTGCCGGCGATCATCCGCGCACGCACGTGAATCGACACCACTGGGTCTCCCTGCCGGTGGCCGACGGCGTCGTGCCGCCCAGAGCTGCGCGTCACCGGCACAACCGGGGCCCTTACCGCGCTAGTTCACGATCTTGAACTCGATGCGCCGGTTCTTCGCGCGGCCGGCCTTGGTCTTGTTGTCCGCGATCGGCGTTTCCGGCCCCACACCCTTGGTCGTGATGCGCCCGCCGTCGATACCGCGCTCGACGAGGTAGTTCTTCACGGCCTCGGCGCGGCTCGCCGACAGCTTCGTGTTGATCTCGCGCGAGCCCTGGTCGTCGGTGTGCCCGACGATCTCGACACGAACATCGGTGAACTCCTTCAGGGTCTCGATGACGCCCTCGAGCACGCGGCGCGAACTCGAGCGGATCGTCGCTTGGCCGCTGTCGAACGTGATGCCGGTGATCACGCCGTCGAGCTTCTTCAGCTTCTCCGGCGGCTCGTCGGGACAGCCGTTGCTGTCCTCGAAGCCGTTGAACGTCTCGGGCTGCTCCCAGCAATCGTCCTTGCTGTCGAGGATGCCGTCGCCGTCCTTGTCGGGGATCGGGCAGCCCTTCGGGTCGTCGCCGTACTCCTTCGGGCACTTGTCGTTGCGATCGGAGACGCCGTCGCTGTCGCTGTCCTTGTTCGTCGGACAGCCGTCGTCATCGTCGCCGGCCTCGTGCGGACACGCGTCGTCGCGATCATAGAAGCCATCGCCGTCGCGATCGATCTTCTTCGGTTTCACGAGCCGGCGCATGCGCAGGTTCAGATCGACGCCGAACTGGATGAGCCCATAGCTCGTGCGGCCACCGTCGAGGCCTCCGGGCACGACCAGGTGTCGGCCGTCCATGCGCGCCGCGATCCATTGATTGATGTGGATCTTGAGACCGAGTCCGTAGTGGAACGCGCCGTCGAGCTCGTTGAGAATGCTCTGCGCGGAGCGAATCGACAGGAAGCCACCGCCGATCACGAACACCGGCGTGATGCGATACGGCAGCTGCGCGATGATGTGCATGCGAAAGTCGGCGTGGTTCACCTTGGTGCTCGGCGTGCCGCCGCGACTCGAGGCGCCGTCGATCTCGAGGCCGAGGCCGAGGAACGACAGCGGCATGTACGCGAGCCGCATGCCGCCATCGAACGCGCTGCGGTCGAGCGGCGGGCGCGAGTCCTCGCCGGCATCGAAGAGCCCATGGTTGCGCGGCAGGAACAGCCCGCCGATGTAGAAGCCGACGTCGAGCATGTCGCGCTCGGGCGCCCATCGCTTGATCCACGGTTTTTTGAGCTCGTAGGCCTTCGCGCGCTTGCCCGAGGTGCGCTCCGGCGGGAGCGAGGGATCGGCCTTCGCGTCGCCGCCTCCATCTGCCTCGAGGTTCCCCCCTGCCTTGCTGCCCTTCTTCTTCTTCGGGGACTTCTTGCCCTTCTTCTTCTTCTTG
>Ga0105048_10002242_pt1 | contig 31244 bp, 37 predicted proteins | sample MAT05_FD_78382 | JGI IMG/M metagenome (GOLD analysis project Ga0105048, IMG submission 78382) | Freshwater microbial communities from Lake Fryxell liftoff mats and glacier meltwater in Antarctica - MAT-05 | ecosystem: Environmental > Aquatic > Freshwater > Ice > Liftoff microbial mat | place... | reverse complement strand
GCCGACGTTCACTGCGGCGCAACTCTGGAGAGCTTCGCTACGGGAACGCTGCCCGCCTCGCAGGTGTGCAGCAGGCGGCGCAACACTCTGTCACTTCCCACGCCATGAGTGTGAGAAATGCGGACTAGTACTGGCAGTTAAGTTCGATCCGCTCGCAGCACCGGCAGGTAACCACGATGCTCACCACGCGACCGTTCTCCTCGATCACATCGACCTGCGGGGCGTCGAGGCGCGAACGGCCGCCGTCGCCGCCTTCAGCCTGCGGCGTCCCGCCGAAGAGCCGCTGGAAACCGCCCGAACCGGCCGGCTGCGAATTGCCTCCCCGACCCGGTTCGGCCGCGGCGCGATTGCTGAGGAAAGACTGGATCGCCATGGTCTAACGTTTCACCGAAAGGCTGATGGTGATGCGTTCGTTTGCGCCGGCATCGGGCTTCTGGCCGCGCAACGGCTTGGTGTCGGCAAAACCGGCGATGCGTTCGATTTTTTTTGATTCCACAGCGTATTTCTCAAGCATTCGTCGGGCCATATTCGCCCGGTCGCTGGTCAATTCCCATGCGCCGTAATCCGGACGTGGCGGGACGAATCCGGAGGCCGTGTGACCTTCGATGGTCGCCATCAGATTGTTCCGCTCAATGGTCCACGCGAGATTCTGCAGGACGAACCGGCCCCAATCCGTGACCTCCACGGAGCCCTTGTTGAAGACGGCGTGTTTGGCCCGATCGAAGAGGGTGATCTTCAGCCCGTCGGACGTGATCTCCATTTCCACCGGGTTCTCGTCCGAGACATCATTGACGGTGAGCAGCTTGTTCAGTTCGCTCGCCAGGGCATTGAGAAAGGCTAGGTTCGCGGCGACAGCCGTGTCGCGTGTCTGGTCCTTGCCCTTCGAACCGCCGTCCTTGCCCTGCATGATTCCGACGGATTGATCGGTCAGCGCGTTGAAGGGCTGCTTGAAGTACTTCGATGTCGCGATGAGGATTTTTTTGTCCTGCGAGCAAATCCACAACACCATGAAAAGTGCCATCATCGCCGTGACGAAATCGGCGTAGGCCACCTTCCATGCGCCTCCGTGATGGGCTTCCTTTTTTTTCGCCATGGTCGCTATTTCGTGGCGGGCATCGCCTTGATCGCCTTTTCCATTTCGTCCGCCCCAGGCTGCACCGCCGGGTCAAAGCAACGACGGGCCATCTCCACCGCCATCATCGGCGCCATGCCACCCGTGAAGCCACTGAGCCCCTTGCAGATCCCGTTGAAATACTGGATGTCGATCGCGTTGTTCGCCTTGATCCGGGCGGTGATCGGATTGACGAACCCGTATGCCCCAAGGATGCCGAGGAACGTGCCCGTGAGTGCCGCGGCGACTTTCTCGCCCACCGCCTCGGGGCCCTCGGCAATCGCCGCCATCGTATTGATGATGCCGAGCACCGCCGCGATGATTCCGATCCCCGGCAGCGAATCGCCAACGAGCTGGAGCACATGAACGGGTGCCTCGGATTCCTCCTCCAGCGCTTCGATATCCTGATGCAGCAGGCTGCCGATCTGCTCGGGCTTGATGCGTCCATCGATGAGCGGCTTGAGATTGTTGCAGAGAAAATTGCTCCGCTCGTGGTTGCCGACAAAGGACGGATACTTTTGAAAGAGCGAACTCTTCTTCGGCTCGATCACGTGATCTTCGAGCGCCACCAACCCATTGCGGCGGGCGAGGACGAACACCTCGTAGAGCAACTTCAGCAAATCGAGATAGTCGCCCTTTTTCGAGGAGCCCCCTTTGACAGCACCCATGATCTTGTTGAGCACCGACTTCAGCACCTTGCCCGAGGTGGAGATGACCACGACGCCCACGGCAATGCCACCGATGCTGACGAACTCCGACACGTGCATCAGCACGATCGGATTTCCTCCTGCCATCATGAACCCGCCGAGCGTGGCGCCGATGACAATGATGAATCCGATGATGAGTAGCATTTTGGTTTGGCGATTCTGCACCGGCACAATGCCGGCACCGTGCCGCTCCTACCCAATCGGTGGAAATCGCCACGGTCTTTAGCGCAATCTTCAGCTCATTGCGTCCTCATTCCGCCCGCGCGCAGACCTGTTGCGCCCGCTCCGGAATTCCCAGCATCCTCTCGTGGCTCGATTCGACGTCACGCGATGCGGGGCTGGATAAAGGCGCGCAGAGCCTGCACTGCCTGGGTGTGGATCTGCGAGATGCGGCCCTCGGTGACTCCGAATGCGGCGGCGATTTCCGCGAGCCGCATTTCCTCAAAGTAATACATCGCCAGCACTTTCTTCTGCATGTCGGGCAGTCCCATGAGCCGGGCGACGACCAATTCCTGAAGATCCTTTTTCTCCAGTTCGCTGCTGGCAGTCGGCTGCGATTCATCGCAGATGATGTCGTGCAGCGGGATGCTCTCGGAGTCCTCGGAGTACGCCTCGCCATCCAGCGGCACAAAGCTCGCGGGCTTGATCTCCTCCAGCAACGACTCGTGTTCCCCGGCAGTCAGCGAAAGTTCCGCGCACACTTCGTGGTCCGATGGCGGACGTCCGAGTTTCTGTTCGAGCGCGGCGATGCTTTCCCGGAATTGCTTCGCCTTGTCGCGGACCGAGCGCGGCATCCAGTCCATCCGGCGCAATTCGTCATGCACGGCCCCACGGATGTGGAGCGCGGCGAAGGCGGGGAAGGAGACGTTTCTCGCCGGGTCGAACTTTCGCGCCGCGGTCATGAGCCCCGTCACGGCGACGCTGTAGAGATCCTCCATGTCGAGCGTGGCGGGAAGGTAGATGCGCATCCGGTCCACGGTGGTTTTTGCCAGCGGGAGATGTTCAGCGACGAGCGCGTCCCCATCGGTGGCGGCCTGGTAGGCGCGCGCAGCCAGCGCGGCGGGGATCGGTGGAGATGCAATCGGTGGAACAAACATGGGCTAGAGGGCAGTCGGCGTTTCGGTGGCCGCCTCGGTTTCTTTCCTCTTCGCCTCGGCGGCGAGGAACTCGATGTGGCTGCGCACGTTGACCATGAAGACCCAGTGCAACCCGCGGAACAGCAAGGCGCCGAAAAGGCAGCCCATCCCACCACGGAGCAGACCGCTCGATGCAGGATTGCCTGCGAACAGACTGGCGGCAAAAGCGAGCACGAAACCCGCAAAGCCACCGATGAGGAGGAAGTATTTCATGGCAGAAGTACAGAATCCAAAATCGGCAACGAAGCCGTCGTTCTCCCCGGCAAGCCAGCGGCGTTGACCGGGAATGATTCGGCCAAGCCCCAGCAAAAGTCAGGGAACGCCGCGGGCTCATCGCCCTCCGTTGCTGGAACTCCGGAGCCTGCGAGAATCACGCCGACTCTGAGCCTTGAGCTTTGCGCATTGCTCCCCATGTCAAAAGGCCGGTTCAGTTTCATGCCGCGACCGGGATGGAAGGCGTCGATGCCGGGAAGGTCCGCGTGAGCACTGCGTCAAAAACATTCTCCTCCACATCACCCGCGATGCTCTGGCCGGTGCTCAGAAACAGCGGCGTGGGCGCGGGCGGCAGCACGAAATCCCACAGCTTCGCCCAGTGGGTCAGTTCGTCGAGATGCGTGAACGCACTGTGCGTGCAGCCGAGTTCCTCACCCCATGCGCGGGAGTGCTTGAGAATTTCTGCGTCGTAGGCGGCGTTCATCACGAGCACGCGCCCGGTGGTGGCGACGGAATCGAGCGCGTCACGAAGCTGCGCGGTCTGCGCAGTGTCACGCGGGGTGACTCCCGGGACATCGATGTAGAGCGACTCGTCCGCCGCAAGGTCTGGCACCTCGGCAATCTCGCGCGCGAATGGAACACCGAGCGCCTCGCAGAAAACCACGAGGCCGTCGTCGGGGTTCGCATGCTCGAGATCCAGCTTGAGCACGACCGCCTTGCGGCGACGGACAAAAACATCCAACGCGAGCTGCTTGCAGAGCGCGGTCGTCTTGCCCGCTCCGGGGCTGCCGACAAATGCGGCACGGTGGCCCAGTGCGCGCGGCAGGCGCAGCCGCCAGTGTTCCCGCAGGCTCATGCCAGCCTGTGTGAATGCCTCGGTGGGCGGCAGGCTCTGCCAGCTCTTCCACGCTGCGTCGCACTGCATTCTCGCGACCAGCGGCGCGGGAATCCCGCCCGCGCGCAGCAGGCGTGCAAAGCCGGGTTCGGGCGTGGGCAGCACCTGCGGTGTGACTGTCGGTGTCGGTGCTTTCTGCGGCGCCGGCTCCGGCGCAGGTGCGGAAGCTGCGGCCTCGACAGCCGGCGCGGGCGGTTCCGCTGCCGCCGGTGATGTGGCTGCCGCGGGCGGCGCTTCGGGCGCGACTTCGGCGATCACTTCGAGACTCGGCGCGCGCAGGAAGCGCGCGAGGCCCTTGCCCTCGACCTGCTTGACGGAGATGACGCGGGCGCGGGGCCCAAGCTGTTCGCGGAGCACGGTGACCGCCTCCTCGGCGGAGCGGACTACGAAACGGAAACGGGATGCTTCAGTGGTGTTCATGCGGCTTTGTCGCCAATGCGTTGATGTGAAGGTGGCGGGACGATGATCCCGAAATTCTGAATCTCCGTCTGCGGCGGCAGTTCCTGGTAGGAGAGCACGGCGAGCCGCGGCAGCGACGGCTCGAAGAACCGCTTGAATGCGAGCCGCAGCTCCGCCGTCGTGAGCATCACCGGGACGAGCCCCTGCTCGGACATCGCCGTCATTCGCTGCGTGAGTTCCTGGAGAAGATGCTGCGCGAGCGCCGGGTCGAGCATGAGGCCGACTTCGAATTGTGAGCGCTGCACCTTCCCAACGAGGAACTGCTCGAGGCGCGGTTCGAGCGTGAGCGCCTTCACGACACCCGGCGCGCTCTCAAATTCCGATACAAAATAGACGCCGAGCCGGCGGCGCACCTGCTCGGAGAGTTCGTCCGGATTCTTCGTCGTCGAGGCGAAATCGGCGACGCACTCCATGATCACCGGCAGGTTCTTGATCGGCACACCTTCGCGCAGAAGATTCTGCAGCACGCGCTGGATGACGCCGATGTTCACCAGATCCGGAAGGAGCTCCGCCACGAGCGTCGGGTTCGATTCCTTGAGGTGATCGATCAGCCCCTGCACGTCCTGGCGGCCGAGGACGAGATGGGCCGCGCGTTTCAGCGATTCGGACAGATGCGTGATCAGCACCGAGCCCGGATCCACCACGGTATAGCCATTCATCTCCGCGGTGCGCTTCTCTTCGTCGGCAACCCAGGTCGCGGGGATTCCGAAAACTGGCTCGATGGTCTCCGTCCCCCGCAGCGGCGTCGTGCTGCCCGCGACATTCATCGCGAGCCAGCGACCGGGAACGATACGACCGCGGGCGAGTTCCTTTCCCCGCATGAGGAACCGGTATTCCTGCGAGTCGAGTTCGAGACTGTCGCGGATCGCAATCTGCGGAATGACGACCCCCATTTCGCGCGCCAGCGTCTTGCGGACACCAGTGACACGTTCGAGCAGATCGCCCGCGTTCTTCTTCTCCGCGAGATGGAGCAGTCCGGTGCCGAGCTCGATCGCAAACACGTCCACATCGATCAGCTTCCGCAGGTCGTCCGGCGTGGTGGTCTTCGCCTTCGCGTCCTCGATCTTCATGACCTTGCCGTCCGGTTCCACTGTCGTGGTTTCATCGCGGCGCTGCTTGCGCAGGGCGTGCGCGGTGAAGCCCGTGACCGCTCCGAGCAGCGCGAACGGAAACAGCGGCATGCCGGGCATGATCCCGAAAAGCCCAAGCATCACGGCTGCGATGGTCATCGCCCGCGGGTATAGCGTGAGCTGTTTGGAGATGTGCGCCCCGAGATTCGAATCCTCGTTCGCGCGCGTGACGAGGATACCGGCGGCGACGCTGACGACGAGGGCCGGCACCTGCGCGACCAGACCATCACCGATGGAGAGCAGCGTGTACTTTTGCAGCGCCTCCACCATCGGCATCCCCTTTTGCGCAATACCGATCGCGAAGCCGCCGACGACATTGATTAGCGTGATGAGGATGCCCGCAATCGCGTCGCCGCGGACGAACTTCGAGGAACCGTCCATTGCACCGTAGAAGTCGGCCTCCTTCTGCACCTTCGCGCGCCGCTTGGTGGCGGTGGCTTCGTTGATGAGACCGGCGTTCAACTCGGCGTCGATGGCCATCTGCTTGCCGGGCAATGCATCGAGGGTGAAGCGCGCGGCGACCTCCGCGATGCGCCCGGCGCCCTTGGTGATGACCATGAAGTTGATCACGATCAGGATGAGAAAAACGACAGCGCCGACGACGTAGTTGCCACGCACGACAAAGCTGCCGAACGCCTCGATGATCGCGCCCGCGTGGCCCTCGGTGAGGATCAGGCGCGTCGAGGCGACATTCAGCGCGAGGCGGAAGAGCGTGACGGAAAGGAGCAGCGTGGGGAACGCGGAGAACTCCGGCGGATCCTTCACGTAGATGATGATCAGCAGCATCAGCAGCGAAATGCCGATGCTCGCCGCGAGCAGCAGATCGAGCAGCAGCGCCGGCACCGGAATCACGAGCAGGACGATGGTGCCGAAGAGGGCGAGGACGAAAAGCAGATCGCCGCGCTTGATCAGCGCGAGGAAGTTTGTCGGCGAGAATCGTGCAGCGGCTGCGTTCATTGCGCCGCCCTCCGTTCCTTGAGCCTATGGAAGTAGTAGCGGTGGGTGCGATAGACGAACGCGAGGATGTCGGCGACCGCCTGATAGAGACCGACCGGGATCGCCTGGCCGACTTTGCCGTGCTTGAACAGCATCCGTGCGACTGGCTTGTTCTCGACCATCGGCACTTCGAATTCGCCCGCGAGCGCCTTGATGCGCTGTGCGAACGCACCCGCGCCCTTCGCCAGCACGAGCGGAGCCTTGTCGAGGCCGCGCTCGTATTTCAGCGCGACGGCAAAGTGCGTGGGATTCGTCACGACCACGTCGGCCGTCGGCACCGCGGCGAGCATCTGTTTTTGCCGGAGTCGCCTGGCCATCTGCCGCATCGCGGCCTTGAGCTTCGGGTCGCCTTCGAGCTGCTTGTGTTCCTCTTTGACCTGCTCACGCGTCATCATCTGATCGGCGTGCGTCTTCCGGATCTGGTAGAGGTAGCTGAGCGCGGCGATGCCACCGAGGACGAGCAGGCAGCGCCCGAGCAGCATCGCGGCGGATTCCTGCATGAAGGAGCCGAGCCGGTTCGCCGCCACGGGCACGGCGAAGATGGGATCGTGGAGAATGTTCTTCACGCCGCTCCACACCACCCAGCCGACGAGCAACAGCTTCAGGAGATCGAAGCCGACCTTCGCGAGTGTCTGCTGCGAAAAGATCCGCCCAAGGCCGGCGATGGGATCCAGGCGCTCGAACTTGAAACCGAGCGCCTTCGGTGTGAGGCGGAAATGGCTCTGCAATCCACCGGCCAGCGCACCCGCTGCGGCGCACGCGATCGCCACGGGCAGGATGAGGCCGAGCATCGTCTTCGCCGCGACTCCGGCCCACTCCAGCACTGCATCCGCGGTGAATGCCTCGCGGCCGAGGTGCCCGAGAATTCCAATCGCGATGCTGGAAATCTGCACACAGCAATCGCGCCCGGAGAACGCGAGCACGCACATCGCAGCCGCAATCACAAACGCGACCTGCAGGTCCGGCGTCCGCGCGAACCTGCCCTCATCCCACGCTTCGCGCAGGTGCTTCTCTGTCGGTTGCTCTGTCTTGGTGCCGTTGTCAGCCATTGAGAATTTCGATCAAGGAATGAGACGGAGCATCAGTTCGGGTGCGGTGTGCAGCCCGCTTAGCACGAGCTGTGCCGTCAGCCCGAGCGCCACCGCGAGCAGCGTGAGACCCGCGGCAATCCGCACCGGAAAGCTCTCCGCAAATGCGTTCATGCCCGGAGCGGCCTTGCTGAGGATCGCGAAAGTCAGCGTGACAACGAAATTCAACGCCATCAGTGGCGCGGCCATCTGCACCGCGAGAAGGAAAATACTGCCGCTGCTCTGGACAAAAACTTCCCCTGCCGAGCGATTGAAGCTGATGCCGCCGGGCGGCATCAGCGCAAAGGAACGCGCGAACGTCATAAACACCGCGTGATGCGCGCCGGAGATCAGAAACAGCAGCGTGCCAAACAGCGTGAGCCCGACGCCGACCGGGGAGGAACTGTTCTGCGAGATCGGATCGATCTGCGCGCTCACCACGAGGCCCATCTCCGTCGCGATGATCTGCCCCGCCATCTCGAGGGCGAAGAACATCAGGCGCACACCGAGCCCCATGAGCAGCCCGATGATCAGTTCATGTGCCGCTGCGAGAACCAGCCCCACCACGTCCGCCGGCGGGACTGCGAGTTCACGCGCAGTCTGCAAGCCGACCCAGGCGAGGAATGCGGCAATCGTCAGTCGCACCGGGATGGGAATGTTGCGCCCGTTGAACACCGGCACCATCACGATCAAACCGGCTGCGCGGATGAATGCCATCATCCACAGGAAGAGAAACGCGGTGAGCATGCGCGAAACGCGGCGTCATCTGGCGACTTCCGCCATCCGCGTGAGATGGCTCGTCGTGAACTGCATCAGGTTCCGCAGCATCCACGGCGCGGCGAGCACGAGCACGAGCGCGACCGCGATGAGCTTTGGCACGAACGACAGCGTCTGTTCCTGAATGCTCGTGGCCGACTGGAAGATGCTGATGATGAGCCCCACGGCGACGGCGGCGATGAGGATGGGCGCGATGATGAGGAGCACCGTGGTGATGAGTCCGCGCAGGACTTCGATGGCTTGTTCGATGTTCATAAGGCAAAACTTTCCACGAGCGAACGCACGACGAGGTGCCAGCCATCCACGAGTACGAAGAGGAGCAGCTTGAACGGCAGCGAGATCATCACCGGCGGCATCATCATCATGCCCATGGACATCAGCGTGGAGGCCACGAGGAAATCGATCACGAGGAAGGGGATGAAAACGAGGAAGCCCATCTGGAAGGCCGTGCGCAGCTCGCTCACAACGAATGCGGGCGCGAGCACGGTGAGCGGGACTTCCTCCACCTTCGTCGGGCCGCGGCCGGAGAGTCCGAGGAAGAAATCAATCTCATTGGCACGCGTCTGCCGCATCATGAATTGCCGCAGCGGCGCGGAGGCGCGATCGAGCGCCTCCTCGGTGGTGATCGTCTTCGCGAGATACGGCTGCAGCGCCTCGCTGTTCATCTTCGTGCCGACCGGTGCCATGATGAATAGCGTGAGGAAGAGCGCGAGGCCCACGATGACCTGGTTCGACGGCGCGGACTGCACGCCGATGGCGCTGCGCACGAAGCCCAGCACGATCACGATGCGCGTGAAGCTCGTCATCAGCATGATGATGGAGGGCGCGAGCGTGAGGAACGTCATCACGACCACGATCTGGATCACCGCGGAGACGCTGCCGGTCTCGGAACCGCCGCCGACGGAGATGTTCACCGCGGGCATGGACTTGTCCGGCATCTGCGCGAGGGCAGGCGCTGTCAGGAGAAGCAGCGTGAGCAGCCAGGGCAGCCACCGCCAGTGGCGTGGGATGAGACGCGCGGCTTTCATTCAAGTTTCTCCGGCGCGATTTTCGGGAACTCCGGCTCCGGCGCGGACAGCGTGCAGAGGTAGTCGATGCGGCCAGGGCAGACGCCGAGGAGCATCTTGCGATTCCCGTATTCGGCGACGACGAGGAACTGCCGTCCGCCGAGCCCGCGGGTCTCGCTGATGTTCAGTTTCCGCTCGCCCTTGTTGCGCTGCATCGCCGGGAGGCCGTTGCGCAGCAGCCAGAATCCGCCGGCGAAAAGGATGAGCATCCCGGCGAGATAGGCGGCGATCTGCCACTGGCTGCCGCCGAGCTGCGGAACCGGCTGCGCAGGCAGTGCGGCCTGCACTTCGTCCCCGCGTCCGGCTGAGACGAGGGCAACGAACACGACGATCGTGGCGAGCCCCGCGCGGCTCACTTTTTCTCCTCCTCGCCGGCGAGTTCGGTGATCTTGATGCCGAAATTTTCGTCGATGACGACGACCTCACCGCGGGCGATGAGCTTGTCGTTGATGAAGAGGCCCACGCTGTCGTTCGCCTTCTGATCGAGCTGGACGACGGCCCCGGGCGCGAGTTCGAGCACGTCGCGCATCATGAGCTGGCAGGAGCCGAGCCGCACGCTGAGCTGAACCTTGACGCCGAGCACCGTGTCGAGCCGGTGGTCCTGAAGAATGTTATTCATAAGATTGCTATTCGCCGCCGCTGCGGCCGGTGATTTGCACTGCGACGTGCCCGTTCTGGATTCCCACCGTGCCCACGAACGTCTCGATTTCCGCAAGACGGAGGCGGGCTTCGCTGATGAGTGTGCCTGGCAGTTCGATGACGTCGCCTTTGCTGATGCGCAGCGTCTCAGACAGCGGCATCTCGCGGACTTTCCATTCCGCGAGGATGGGCACCGCGATGCCTTCGTACGGTTTGCGCCATTGCACGGGCTTGGCGAGTTTCAGCTCGCCGCCGAGTTGCTGCGCCTGCTCGAGCTTGCGGACCGCATGCTCGATCATCGAAAAGGGGACGCCCATCTGGAACTGGCTGGCGGTCTCGCCGATGGAGACTTCCACCAGCAGCAGGACGAACACCTCGTCCGGCCCCGCGGTCTGGAGGCAGCGGCCGCTGTTCTCGTGGCCGATGATTCGCGGCTGCAAGCGCTGGTCTTCGCTGGTCCACAGATCGGACCATCCCACGAGCATCATTTGCAGCGCATCCTCGAGCAGTGCCATCTCGATCTCGGTGAGCGGACGTTCATCGGCCGGAGCGCGGCCCTTTCCGCCGAGGAGCCGGTCGGCCATCGCGAGGGCGAGCGGAAGACTGACATCCAGAATTCCCACGCCGCGCAACTGCTCAATCGCGAACAGCGTGACGCACGATGTGGGCGCCATGGATTCGCAAAACTTCGAGAACGGGGAGCTGGTGAGCGTGCCGGGCTTCATGGCGCATTCCATCCGCAGAAAGATCGAGAGCCGCGCGGCGAGGTGGCGGACGTAGCGCTGGCAGAGGGCGTCCATGTTCCGGAGATCGGCCTGCGAGAGCCTGCTCCGGCTGCGGAAGTCGTAGGATGACATCTTCCCGGAATTCACGGTCGCGCGTGTGCCGTCCCTGAGGAAAATCGGCGTCTCCTCCTTCGCGGCGGTCGGTGCTGTCTGAGGCTCCTGGGACGCGGTCGCGCTGCTCATTGGATGACGAACTCCGTGAAGTAAATCTGCTCGATCAGATCGGAGTGCAGCGCCTCGTTGAAGTGCGCCATGAGGTCATTGCGAATCACGTTCTTTGAACCCGGGGACTCCAGGTCGGCGAGGCTGCGTGAGGAGAGGACGTTGATTGCCACGTCGAGCAACTGCTTTTTGTTCTCCTCGATGATCTTCTTCAGATCCGCGTTCGAGCTGGTGAAGGTGAAGCCCGCCTTCAGATACTTCGTGCCGAGCGAACCCGAAAGGTTCACGACGACATTCTCGAAGTCGTACGAGAATTTTCCGCCTGCTCCCTCTCCGCCTTTGCCGTCCTTGGCTCCGTGCGCTCCGCCTCCCTTGCTGCCGTGAGAGTCCCCTTCCTTGGTCCCGTGGGAATCGGCTGCCTTGGCTCCGGCCCCGCCCGGCTTCTGCTCGCCGAGCACGCTGCGCAGCCGCGGCAGGATGAGGAATTGCGTCGCGGCGAAGGAAATCGCGGGCATCAGCACGATCATCGCGATGAGCGGCATCCACGGGCTGGGCGCCTTTGCCGGCGCTCCTGCCGCGGCGCCGTCGGCGGGCTTCGGTTCTTCGTTGGCCATGACGTGGGTGGACTAGCGTTTGAGGTTCACGATTTCTTCGAGCATCCGGTCGGAGACCGTCACGACGCGCGACGCCGCCTGGAAACTGCGCTCGATGATGATCATGTCCGTCATCTCCTTGCTGAGATCCACATTTGAGAGTTCGAGCGCGCCGACTTCGATGCGTCCGAGCCCATTGGTTCCGGCGCTGTTGTTGGCAGCGGAGAGGCTCACGCCGCCGATCGGACCTGCAGCGCCCAGCCCGGTGTAGAGATTGTTGCCGACCTTGGTCAGCCCGTTCAGATCGTTGAAGCCCTGGAGCAGGATGCGACCGCGCGTCACCGTGTCCCCGTTTGAAAGGCCGATCACCACATTGCCGGTCTGGTCCACAGTGAACGAGCGAAAGGTGGGCCTGCCCTTATTCACTTCTGTGTCGGTGAACACGCCTCCAGTATTGTTCGTGATGCCGCTGCCGACGGTGACGTCAAAATCAATTCTGATGTCGCCGACGGTCGAGGGCGCTGTCGCGGTTTTGGTGAACTTCAGCGCCCCGTTGTCGTCCGTGGCCGAAAAGGTCGCGGTCCCGTCAAAAAGCCCCTGCACCCGGAATCCGTCGCCAGTGACCAGATAGCCTGCGGAATCGAGCCGGAAATTGCCGGCGCGTGTCGCATACTCGACATTGTTCAGCGAGTCACGCACCCGGAAGAATCCGGCGCCGTCGATGGCCATATCCGTGCTTTTTCCCGTGGAGGCCAGGGTCCCTTGGGTATTGTCCGCCGTCACCGCCGAGACACGCACGCCGGTGCCGATCTGCGTGGCCGGGGTGTTCGATCCGACGCCGGAAGCCGGCGCGGGCGCGGCCTGACGCAGGATGTTCGAGAAGCTGTCGCCGTATTCCGACCGAGATCCCTTGTAGCCCGTGGTGTTGACGTTGGCGATGTTGTTCGAGAGGACCTGAATGCCCTCCGAGAATGCGTTGAGCGCGCTGACTCCGCTGTTGAGTGTAGAGGTGAGTGACATGACTGGTGTTTTGCTGAGGTTTGTTTTTTTTGTGATTTTGACTGCGTGAAAATCTTCCTTGCGGCGCGGCTATGATCCGGTCTTCGCCGCCGGGGTATTGACGATGCTCGTCACCCAGGCGGGGTCGTAGCTGGTGCCATTGACGATGATCTGCGCCGCTCCGGCCTTGATCCGGACTTCGCTCACCGGCCCCGTTGTCGCCGCTCCATCCGCGGTGAGTGTCACCGTCCTGCCGAGGAGATTCTGCGCCGAGGAAATCTGCTGTGCATTGCTGAACGCCTCGAATTCCTTCGTCAACGTGGTGGCCTGCTGGAGCGCGCTGAACTGCGCCATCTGGGCGATGAACTGCGTATCCTCCATCGGCTTGAGCGGGTCCTGATTCGAGAGCTGAGTGGTGAGCAGCTTCAGGAAGTCGTCCTGGTCGAGCTGCTGCTTGGGCGCGGCGGTGGGCGTGCCGTTGAGGAAATTGGAGGCGGCCGGCGTGATGCTGGTGAGGTTCGAGATATTCATGAGAAACTAGGCGTAGAGCTGCACTGTGTTGACCGCCGGGGACCGCACGGCTTTCGCGCTGGTGCGTGCGGGAGGCGTCGGAACTCCGAAGGAGGGTTCCTGATCGCGATGGTTGAAAGATCGCTCGCGACCGCCGGATTGTTGCTGCGGGTTCCGACCTGGATCCGCGTGCGCGCCCTGCGATTCAAACACCGGCGTTCCGAACTTCACGGACTGCACGGACGGCTGCGCTGCGACCCGCTGCCAGTTCTGCTCCAAGGCGCGGCAGAGTGCCTCCGTCTCGGTCTTGAAAACCGGCTTCCATTCGCCGCGATCCAGCCGGAGCGAGACTGTGACCTCCTGCCCGTCGTGGAGACGCATCCGCACCTCCGCACGATCCTGGCCCATCGTATGAACCTTCTCGGCGAGGTCGAAAGTCTGCCTCGTCACTTGCTCCGCTGCGGTGAAATCGGCCACGCCCGGGTCAACATTGCGGTGCTCCGTGCCGTTCTGCGGAGCGGCCACGACGGTCACCATCGGGAACGCGGCTGAGACGAACTCGACCGCGGGCGCAAAGGTGGATTCCTCCCGCGCTGCTGGCGCGACAGAAGCGCGCGGCTCATCAGGCGCGGACGCGACGGCTCCCAGGCTCGTCTTCGGTGCGTGATTGATGAAATGGTCCGCCATGGCTGGTCGAGGCATAGCAGCGCTCATGCCATCGGCTTTCGGCACACTGGCGGCATCGGGAATTGGTTGCGTCTGTCTCTGTCCGGCTCGGTTCTGTGCTGTTGCTTCCGCCGCCGGCGGAGTGGAGGAGGAAGTGAGTTTCACCACCGGGGAGGAAAATTCTGCCGGAGCATCCGTTCCGGGCAACGCGGCCTGGGCCGGCTGCGTCGCTGGCGTGGGAATTTGCCGGGCATCATCCTTCACCATTTCGGCTGCGGGAACGGGGGAGCCCGGCACTGACGTGGTCTTGCGCAGCACGAATGGCATCGCGGGCATCACGCCAGACTGCATTGGGGCCGCCGCGTCGAATCCGGGCTGCGGGTCGGCGGCGGAATCAACTGCGAGAATCTCGTTTGGGAGACCTGGATCCGAGTTCGGAGCGCTTCCGTTCTTTCGCGGTGCGAACGACACCGCCGGCATCACGCCGGGCTGCCTGGGGGCCGGCGCATCCGATCCGGATTCGGGCACGCTGACGGCATCACTTCCCGGAACTTCGTTCGCGATACCTGCATCCGATTTCTGCACGCCTCCGTTCTTTCGCATTGCGAACGACACCGCCGGCATCACGCCCGGCTTCCCGGGGACCGATGCATCGGTTCCGGACTCCGGCGCGCTCACGGAATCCATTCCCGCGGTTTCGCTGGAAAGACTGGCGGCGGCGGATTGCACGACGACGCTCTGCCGCGGCGCAAACGATACCGCGGACATCGAACCAGACTCCGCAGAGAACGGCGCACCCATGCCGGGCTGAGACATGGGTGCGGAACCATTTCCCGTGATCTCCCCCGCGGCTCCGACAGTGACCGGCGGCGGCAATGTCGGCGGCACCTGGGACAGCATGAAAGGCAGCAGCACCGCGAGCGCGGGATCGGTGCCATCCATCGCCGGCTTCCGCGGCAATGCAGGCGCGATGAGCGGCCCCGGCATTTCGTCCGGATCGGCTTCGGGCATTGCGCCGAGCAAGTCGGCAAATGAGCTGCCGTCGGATTCTTGTCCTGCTGGAGCAAACAAGGCGGAGGTCCCGCCGTGTGCGGGCTGCGGGCTGAGTTCGGGTGAAGTGGCAATGTTCATCGGTAGTCTGGTGCTCGTCACGGGTTTCGCTCAGGACGCTTCCTTCTTCGGCGTCTGCAGCAGGCGCAGCTTGTCCATCAGGCGCACCATCCGGCGTGTCGTCGGTTCCTCGCCGGGCTTCTCGCGCACCTTGGCCATTTCCTCGATGATGGCCGTGACGTTGCCCGGCTTCATCACGCCGAGGATCCTCACCACCATGTCCTCTTCCATCTCCCGGAACATGGCGACTGCTGTCGCCGGCTTCATCGCAGAATACTGCGTGGAGAGCGTCTTGATGTTCTTCAGGTCCGCCTCCTGAATCCTGACCACGCGCTGATCCAGTTCTCCGCAGAGCGTCTTGATTTCATCGCGCACGCGCTCGAGTTCAGCGCGTTCGGAACCGAGCTGCGCCCGCAGTGTTTCGAGGCTCTTCTGCTCCTCGGTAAAGCGCGCGCGCTCATCCCGAAGCTCCTTGATCAGCTCGTCCACCGCCTCCGTCTTGAAGCTCCAGACCTTGGGCGGAATCGCGGTCGGGTCGGGTTTAGGTGGGGCAGGTTTCGGAAAACCTTTCAGGATCACCAGAGTGGAAGTGCCGATATAGACCAGGCTGGCAATGAGCGCGAGGCCCCAGCCGGAGGTGAGCATTTTCATGGCAGAATCACGGAGTTGTCGCCGGAGGCGTGATGATGAATCGCGGTGGAGTTCATTGAAAATGGCGCGCTGTGGCTGGCCAGCGCGTGGCGGGACATGATGAGGTCGGAGATCGCAGCCTCCTCGCGTCGTTGCTCGGCGGCTGCGTGTGCGCAGCGATGCCGGTCACGGAGCCGGATCATCGCCTCGTGCCTGCGCCGGGCGGCCTGGAAGAGGCCGCGCTGCGCCTCCATCTCCTTCTGCGCCGCGTCGAGGCGGGCGGCCAGCCGGTCGCAGCATTCGCGCCGGACCTTGGCGGCATTGAGGAAGATGACGTGCTCGCTGCCCTTCACGCAGCCGGATCGCTGGCCGGTGATCGCCTGCTCGATGCCGGCGAGTTCCTGCCGCGCATCGGTGAGCTCCAGTCCGGCGCGGTCGCATGCATGCGTGGCCTGTTCGAAGATTTCCTGCGCACGCGCTTCTTCGCGGGCGCGCAGTTGCAGAATCGAATCGAGGCGGAAAACGAACGGCTTCATCGACGGAGCAGTGTGGCGAGTTGCTGCATGCTGGCGGCGCGTGGTGCCGCTTCATCCACGCGCTGCCGGAGCAGTTGCATCAGCGGCTCGTGCAGCGCGATCGCACGATCGAGACGCGGATTCGTGCCCGCCACATACGTGCCGAGGGTGATGAGATCCTCATTCTTTCGATAAAGCGCGAGGAGGTCGCGGGCCTGCGAAACGGAGGCGAGTTCCTCCGCCGTACTCAGCTCGCGCACGAGACGGCTCAGGCTCTCGAGCACATCGATGGCGGGAAAATGATTCGCGGTCGCCAGCGCGCGGCTGAGCACGAGATGGCCGTCGAGGATGCCGCGCACGGCGTCGGTGATCGGCTCGTTCATGTCATCGCCCTCGACCAGCACGGAGTAGAAGGCGGTGATCGATCCGCGTTCGCCCGCGCCGGTCCGCTCGAGGAGCTGCGGCAACATCGCAAAGACCGAAGGCGTGTACCCGCGGCTGCTCGGCGGTTCGCCGATCGCGAGGCCGATCTCCCGCTGCGCCATCGCGAAGCGCGTGACCGAGTCCATCATGAAAAGCACCTCCCGGCCCGCATCGCGGAACTCCTCGGCGATGGCGGTCGCGAGCAGCGCCGCGCGCAGCCGGAGCGGAGCGGGCTGATCGGATGTCGCGCAGACGATCACTGAGCGGGCGAGACCCTCGGGGCCGAGATCGCGCTCGATGAAATCACGCAGCTCCCGGCCGCGCTCGCCAATCAGCGCAATCACATTCACGTCGCTCGCCGCGTTGCGGGCCATCATCCCGAGCAGGGTGGATTTTCCCACGCCGCTGCCGGCAAAAATCCCCATGCGCTGGCCGCGCCCGACTGGAGTGAAAAGATCCAACGCCCGCACACCGCTGGCAAAGGGTTCGGAGATCCGATGCCGCTTGAGAGGATCGGGCGGCGTGCCGCGAATCGGGCGCCGGCGCGGCGGCGGCAGGGGACCGCGGCCATCGATCGGGCGACCGAGGCCGTCCAGCACCCGCCCGCACAGAGCCCTGCCCGTGGGCACCGCCGAAGCGGAATCGGCGGCGACGACCTCGCTGCCGGGCCGCAGCCGCGGCATGGTCCCGAGTGGCATGAGCTGGATGAGATGATCGCGAAATCCGACGACCTCGGCCTGGATCGGAGCGTCACCGGAATGCGTGCGGATGTTGCAGACTTCACCCAGCGCCACGTGCGGGCCGTGCGATTCGATGATCTGGCCGACGACGCGCGCGACCCGGCCGACGCGGCGCACCACGTTCACCGAGCGCAGGCTGGCGGCGAGCGCATCTGCTCCGAGCAAATCCCGTTGGGCTTCGAGCGCCTCAGGCGGCATGGAGCGCCTCCTTGCAGATCTGAAGTTTGGTGGCGACCGTGCCGTCCAGCATTCCGAACCGGCTCTGCACGATGCAGTCGCCCGGCTTTAGTTCGGCGTCCGCCTGGAAAATGATCGCCGGATGCTTCTGGCGAAAGTCCGCTTCAAGTCCGGCGATCAATTCGAGATCGCCCGATGCGAGACGGACTTCGAGTTCCGGACTGCCAGACTCCACGTTGCCGAGCATTTCGCCGACGATGGCGAGCACCGTATCACGGGACACCGGCGTGGAGGCGAGCACCCGCGCCGCCGCCGCGGTGGCCAGTTCGGCCAGCAGCGTGCGGAATTGCGCAATGACGTTCGCATGCGCCGCAGCCAGTTCGGTGAAAGTACGGGACTGAAGATGGACCGCTTCGGAACGGAGTTCGAGCATCTGGCGCTCGATGAACTCCGTCGCCTCGGCCGCACCACGCTGGCGGGCTTCCCGGCATCCAGCTTCGAATTCCTGCTCCGTGTAGGTGCGGCCCGGTGCCGCAGCTCCGGCGAGAACGATTCTCCGCGGTGGAACCGGGAAGTGAATGACGTGTTCAGACCGTGTCATTGTCCCCGCCTCCCTCGTCGAGGGTGATTTCCTCGGATTCCTCGAGCTTGCGCACGATCTGGATGACACGTTGCTGCGCGGCATCGACGTCCTTGGCCTTCTGCGGGCCGAGCTGCTCGATCTCTTCCCGCACGGCCTGCGCGGCGCGCTTCGACATGGCGCCCAGCAGCACGTTGGCGAGTTCCGGTTTCACGCCCTTCAATGCGATGGGGAGGCTCGCCGAATCCACTTCGCGCAGGACCTTCTGGAGGTCGCCAGGGCTGAGGCGGCCGAGGTCGTCGAAGCTGAACGCCACTTTGCGAATCGCGGCGCCGAGTTCCGCGTTGCGTTCCTCGACACGCGCCATCAGCGCCTTGCGCACGTCCTTGTTGACCGCGTTGAGGACATCGGCGCACGCCTTCACCCCACCGGAGAGCTGGAGGTTCATCGGTGGCGCGCCGCGGTCCACGTGGCGATTGAGATTCTTCGCCACCTTCGAGATCGAGTCGTGAGAGGTGGCCTCCATGGATCCCAGGCGTTCGACCACTTCCTCGCGAATGGCCTCAGGCAGCATGGTGAGCAGTTCGGCGGCCTTCTTTGCCTCCATGCATGAGAGGATGAATGCGACGGTCTGCGGCTGCTCGGTCTTCACCATGTTCAACAAATGGCGCCCCTCCATCTGGCCGATCTCGTCGCCCTCCGCACTGCGGGTGGTCGTGGCGCAACGGTTGAGAATCGCCGCAGCCGTGTACTCGCCCTTCGCATTGGTGAGCATCGAATGTGCAAACGCGAGCCCGCCAAAGGTCGAGCCGAGCCCGTCCATGATGATGCCGGCAAATTCGCGGAGCACCTCGCGCTGCACGTTCGCCTCGAGCACCGGCATCTCCGTGATCTCGCGGCAGATGGTCTCGAGCTGCGCATTCTCGAAGTGCTTCATCATCTTGCCGGCGTTGTCCGGGCCGACGGTGATGAGGAACGCGGCGACCTTCTGCACCTTGGTGAGTTTCGCGTAATCGATGGCCATGAGGAAATGTTAGCCTTTGTCGTTCGCCATCCAGTTCCGCAGAGCGAAGCTGACGTTCTCCGGCTTCTGCTGGATCATGTCGTTCAGCATGTTCGGCGTCACCTGGGTCGTTCCCACGGCGCCAGCGCTCGCTTCGCGGTTCAGCAGCTCGATGGGGATGAGATCGGGCTTCGCGCGCTTCACGGTCCGGAGGAAGAAGGCGAACAGTGCAATCGCGGCCAGCAGGGATGCCGCGTTCTTGATGAGGTCGGTGTTGCTCGAAGCGAGATCCATGAAGCTGGACTTCACCACCGGCGCGGCCTCGAACGGGGCCTCCTCCACGGTTACCGCTGAGGCGGCATCCTTCTCGGTCGTCTTGATTCCGAGTGCATTGACGACCATTCGGCGCAGGCTTTCCAACTCCGCCGGCTGCCGCGGCTGCGCCCTGGCCGCGACGAACACCGCAGCCGTCATGCGCGCGATGCTGCCGGCGGCGCGGGTCGAGTTCAGCGTGCTGCGGCTGACGTCGAAATTCTGCGTCCTGTTCTTCTTGGTTGTCTCGCTGTTCTTGCCGCCAGCCTTGTTGCTGGGTGCTGCGGGCAGGTTGGCCGTGGCGCCGACCACCGGGCCGCTTTCGTCGGTCTCGGTGGTGACGGTGGTGTCGTCGGTGGTCTGCTCGGTCCGGACGACCTGGCCTTCCGGATCGAATTTCTCCTCGGTGCGGGTCGTGGTCTCGGTGTCGAGGTCGGCGGAGACGCGCACGACGGCGTTGCCGGGGCCGAGCACCTTGGCGAGCATGGTCTCAACTTTTTGCGTGAAGTAGGTCTCGACGCTCTTGCGCAGCTTCATCTGGTTGGACGCGGCGCCGAGCTGGGGATCTTCGCGGAGATTCTCCGTGAGCACATTGCCGTGATGATCGACGACCGAGACGTCGTCGATGCGCAGGCCTTCGACGGCGTTCGCGACGAGTGAGCGGATGGAATTCACACCTTCGGTGGCGACCGTGCCCTCGACGAAGATCGAGGCGGTCGGCTTCGCCTTCACGTCGCTGAACAGCAGCCGGTTCTCCGGCATGACGATGAGCACCCGCGCGGAGCGGACACCGCTGAGTTGCGAGATCGTACGGGCGAGCTCGCCCTGGAGCGCGCGCACGTAATTGGTGCGCTGCACGAAATCGCTGATGCCGAAATTTGGCCGGTCGAACACCTCGAAGCCGACGCCCTCGCCGGATGGGATTCCCTTTCCAGCGAGCTGCATGCGGAGTCTATGCACCTCACCGGCGGGGACGTAGATCGAATTGCCACCCGAGCCGAGTTCGTAGCGGATGTTCGCGGCCTGGACCGCGGCGACGACTTCGCTCACGTCCTTTTCCGCAAGGCGGCCGTAGAGCAACTGCATGCTCGGCTGTCGCGCCCAAAAAAAGAGCGCCACCATCCCGCCGATGACGGCGAGGACGGTGAGCCCGAGCGAGACGCGCTGGTTGACGCCAAGCTGGTTCCAGAGTTCGCGGAGTTGTTGGAGGTATTCCTTCATTTAAAAAAAGCGGGCGATCAGACCTGGATGCGCATGAGCTCCTGATAGCTCTCGATGAGTTTGTTGCGGACTTCGACCATGAGCGAAAAGGCAACGCCGGCCTCCTGCATGGCGATCACCGCCTGGTGGAGATTGTTGGATTCACCAGTGAGAACCTTCGTCTTTTCCTGGTCGGCCGCGTGGAGCTTTGCGTCCACGGAACCGATGGCGCGTTCGAGAAGATTCGAGAAGCCCGGGCCTTGGTCTTCGCCCGCCTGCTTGAGCGGTGCGGCCTCGGTCTTCGGAGCGATCTCCGCGGGGTTTTGCAGCGCCAGTTCGCGGGTCGGAAGACTGGAGAATGAGCCGACGATCATGGCGCGTTACTTTCCGATGGTGAGCGCCTTCGCCGCCATCTGCCGCGCATTGCGGGCGACGGCGAGATTTGCCTCGTAAGCGCGCGAGGCACTGAGGAGGTCCACCATTTCGATCGCCGTGTTCACGTTCGGCATCCGCACCGTGCCGTCCGGTCCGGCGTGGGGATGCTGCGGATCGTGGATGATTTCACCGGGACTCGAGTCATTGCGGATGCCGGCGACCTTCACGCCCGTGGTGCCGGAACTCGCATCAAGCGCGGACTCGAACGTGACGATCCTGCGCTGGTAGGGCTGGCCGTCCACGTCGCGGGTGGTGTGGGCATTGGCGATGTTTTGCGCGATGACGTCCATGCGGGATTTCTCCGCATTGAGCGCGCTGGCGGTGGCTTGCGATCCGGTGATGATGTTCATGGCAGTGCTCAGGCGCCACGGCCGGTGACGGCGAGGCGGAGTTGTTTGATGGAGCCGCTGACGAACTCGGTCAGCGCGTCGTATTCCGCGGCGTTGCGGTTCATGGCGATCAGCTCGTGGTCGAGGACGACGTTGTTGCCATCCTTGCGCTGCGAGGGTGTGGCAGTGTCCTGGGTGAGGACGGGAGCCGGCGCAGTGCCACCGGCGCGAACGCGGGCGGCGAATTCCCTGGCGAAGTCGGGTGACAGGTCCACGCGCTTGTAGCCGGGGGTCTCGATGTTCGCGAGGTTCGAGGCAAGGCCCTCGTGGCGGAGAACGCTGGCATCGAGCAGTTGCTTGGTCGCTGCGTAGTTGCCTTGATTGAAGAGGTTCTCGATCATTCCGGTGTCGCGCTTAGCAGAGGGTGTGCCATCGTTTCGGAGCGGAAATGCGGGCTGGCGGCAGAGTGGCTTGGATGCAGGCGTCGCGAGGGATCACGCGCGTGATCTGCATGATCAGCGGATTGCGATCGTCGCAGCCGTCGTCGGCAAAATCTGCCCGCTTGTGGCGGCCTTCGACGCGGCGTTTGCGGCGGTGACTGTCGCAAGTTCGCGTGCGGTCGCGGCGGTTTCCTGCGAGAGAAGGACGTTGGTCGTGCGTCCGTCCACGGCGCGGGCGGTGAGTGTCCCATCGGCAGAAAGTGAGAGCACCGGCTGCTTCGCGGGATCGGCACCGGCGAGGAGCGTGTGGACTTCCGGTGAATCGAGCAGCTTCTGGCGGAGGGAGGCGATCTGCGTTTCCGCGCTGGTGGCGGTGGATTTGTTCAGGACGGCGGCAAAGTTTTCCGTGGTGGCAGCAACTTTGGAATCCTTGGCCGCAGCCCATTTGTCGATGAGGGTGGTTGCGATGGACGAGCCGGCGGAGATGAGTAGTGGATACATGGCGCAGTGCGCTAAGCAGCGCCTGTGCCATCGCGTTCGCCGCGTCCGATTCCGTCGGCTGAGGGGTGTGATTGAACGTGAGTCCCGTGGATGAGCAAAATGGTGGCGTCGAGCGCGTGGCATCAGCCTTCGGACTGCGCGCGGCTGGACGCCGCTTTTCCCTCGCCTCGCGTCCGACGCGCAAAGTCACCGTTGCCCCGCAAAGCAACGCAGCGACTTGCATGCGCGCGGCACACTCGGCGATTTCGCCCATCGCTCCTCCGCAAAGCCAAAGAGGGGTCGAGCCGCAGCAGTCCAAAGCCTCGCGGCACGCACGCGCCGCCCGGCTTTGGCCGGCTACCAGCCTGTGGACTCACATTCAATCACGGCCGCGGCTGGGAGCTGCGCACTGCGGAGGCTTTCCCCTCCAGCGCGGGTCAACTCGGGTCGAATCCTCTCCCGACCTGACCCGCCAGTGGCGCTGCACGTTCTGCATTCAGGCATCTCGCGTAACCAAGCCACCCTTCGAACGGCCATGCGACGAAGCTGCTCGCTGCCTCCCGGCATCGGTCTGGCACACCGATGATAGCCATGGTCCATCGTGCAACGATTAGGCATGTGAGAGCGCTCATATCAGAAGTGCATCTGAGCCCTGGACACTCCAACAGTGCGGATCCCAGAAACACCCGCTCGGCACATTTCTGTCGAGGGTGAGAGGTGCGGGCTCGCACGAGGGCGGGCTCTCCAATCCTCCACGTTCGAAAGGCGAATGGGTGATGTGTCGTCATTCACGAATGCGAATCGGACCGGGAATTATTTGCCCGATCGGCGCGAGCGGATTCCGCACTTTGTATCGCTCTGCCGCTGGTGAATGTGGCACCGGGAAAGCGCGGCAATCCGGGCTCCGGCGAGAGCCGACGGGAGCTGGCACGCTTCCCGCTTTGCAGCAAACAACAACTCAATACATCCATGACCCTGCCCGCATTCCAACATTGCACAGATACCAGTGAAGAATCCACGCACATCGATTTGCCTCAGGGCCTCATCGGCCTGGCCGAGCTTACGCGAATGGAGATCGTGCGACACCCGGAGAGCTGGCCGTTCGTCACCCTTCGTGCGCCAGAACCGGGCGGACTGCAGTTCCTCGCCATCGAACCGTATGACTTCGTCCCCGGCTACGTCCTCGAATTGAATGACCTCGACACCGAAAGCCTCGAGCTCGAACGCGCCGAGGATGCGCAGGTGCTGAACATCGTTACGGTTCACTCCAATGAGCCGCAGTTCGTGACCACCAATCTCATCGGCCCGGTGATCATCAACCGCCACACTCGTGTGGCAAGACAGGTCATCGTCGCCAACAGCGATCAGTATTCCGCCAGGCATGTTCTGGTGGATGAGCGGCCCTAATCCAGTGCGATGCTCGTCCTCAGCCGTAAGCTTAATGAAGGCATCGTCATCGGCGACGACATCGAGATCCGCGTCACGCGGCTCGATGGCGACACCGTCAAGCTCGGCATCGATGCGCCGCGGCACTTCGCGATTTTCCGCGATGAGATTTACCGCCAGATCAAAGAAAACAACCTGGGGGCCGCGCGCATGGCCGGTGAATCCATCCCGCGCCTGAGGCTCCCGGCCAATCCGAATCCCAAACCGACTTTTCCAAACCCGAACAAACCATGACCATCAATACCAATCCCGGCGCAACCGCCGCCGCATTTCATCTCTCACACAGCCAGGAGATGCTCAACAAATCGCTCAACCGGCTGTCGTCTGGTTCGAGGATCGTCCGCCCCTCCGACGATGCGGCGGGCATGGCGGTTTCGGAGAAGATGGATGCGCAGAAGCGTCGCATCAGCGCCGCCGGCATGAACGTGCAAAATGCGGTGTCCTACATTCAAAGCGCCGATGGCTTCCTCGATGGCATGTCGAAAGTCCTTTCCCGCATGAGCGAGCTGGCGATGCTCGCCAAGGACATCACGAAGAACCCGGGAGACATCGCGCTTTACACCCAGGAATTCCAATCACTCCAACAGCAGCTTCGCGACACGGTCGGCGGGGGTGCTGTCACGTCGCCCTTGGGGGCATACAATGGGATTATGCTCTTTGGAAGCAATCCGGCCGGCCTCACGGTGAGCATCGGCGAAGCCCCGGGCCAGACGATGACGATTGCGGAAACGGACCTTCAGGATCCAACCAGTGCGCTCGGTCTCCTGCTGGCCCAGACTTCGCCGCCCGCATTCGATATTACGCCCACGACGGCGAATGTGCAGACGATGGTGCTGAATACCATTCAGCAGATCGCCACGGAGCGTGCCACGCTCGGCGGATCCCAATCACGGCTCGACCTGTCCGCCAGGACGCTTGCCATCGAAGGCAACAATCTCGAAGCGGCCATTTCGCGCATTCGCGATGTCGATGTCGCGACTGAAAGCACGGAATTCGCGAAATTTAACATCCTCGTGCAGGCGGGCACTGCAATGGTCGCGCAGGCGAACCAGCTCCCGCAGTCGGTGCTCAAGCTGCTGCAATAGCAGCCTCAGTCTTCCACGCCCATTTTGGGTGGCATTCGTTCGGCACGTTCCGCAGGGTGCGGACGTTGTTTGTGAACGGGGCGACAGCCTGCATCTCTCACAGGCGATGCGGGGAAAGTGGTGAGTTGCGCCATGCTACCTATGTCCTGACCGCGCCATGCCCGGAGAACTAATCACTAATTACTCATCACTCCACGAGCGGCCTCTGCAACACGATGCCGTCTGTTTCCCCAAGCGTGGGAGAAATGCAGGCTAAAAAGTCGTGGGTGCGGTGGAAGACAGCCGGCCCCGGCTGTCCAGGCAAACAGCCGTCTCGGCTGTTGCGACCAGTCCCAGGCCGGCCTGCCCTGCCAGGCGAGGACTCCCGTCTTCCGCGCTGGACGATCCTTTTTCGCCCTCCAAGCACTGAGCGCTCGAACCGTGCGGATCCCAGAAACACTCTGCCGCTACTTTTCCCCGGCGTGTGAGCAGCGCGTGATAGCCATTCGCACCGATGGTCGCGCAGACACCTCGGCCCCCGGATTCGCTGCCCAGGCCGCTGTGAGCGCAGCCTCAGGCTTCGGCACCCACGCTGACGCGGTACTCGTTCAACTTATTCCGCAAGGTCCGGACGCTGATCTCGAGGGCATCGGCCGCCTTCGCACGATTTCCTCCGGTGGCTTCCAGCGTGCGCAGGATGTGCTCCTTTTCCACCTCGTGCAGCGGCACTGCCGGTTGGCACTCCGCCTCCGTGACCGACGCAGGGATCGGGAATGACCGAGGGGCAGCGACGCGCAAAGCTGCCCCGGCCGCCGGCAGACCCAGCGTGGCATCCGTAATCGGGGCACCACTCTCGGTGAGGATGACGGCGCGCTCGATGGTGTTCTGCAATTCGCGGACGTTGCCGGGCCAGGTGTGCTGGAGCAGTGCTGCGGATGCGGCGGACGAGAACCCGGGGATGCCGCGGCCATGCAGCCGGGCGAAGCGCTTCAGGAAATGCGCGGCGAGCACCGGGATGTCGGCCTGGCGTTCACGCAACGCGGGGACGCGGAGCGGGAAGACGTTCAGCCGGTAGTATAGGTCCTCGCGAAAATCACCTGTCTCGACGGCTTTGCGCAGGTCGCGGTTCGTCGTGGCGAGGACGCGGACGTCCACCTTGATGGTCTTGGTGCCGCCGACACGTTCGAATTCGCGCTCCTGAAGGACGCGGAGAAGCTTCGCCTGGAGGTGCGACGGGATCTCGCTGATCTCGTCGAGCAGCAGGGTTCCGCCGTCCGCCAGCTCGAAGCGGCCTTCCCGCCGATCGGTGGCACCGGTGAAGGAGCCCTTTTCATGGCCGAAGAATTCGCTCTCGATGAGGTTTTCCGGCACGGCGGCGCAGTTGACCTTGATGTAGGGGCACTGGGCGCGCCCGCTCGCATGGAAAATCTCGTGGGCGACCAGTTCCTTGCCGGTTCCGTTTTCGCCTTCGATGAGCACGGTGGCCTCCGTGGGCGCGACCTTGCGGATCATCTCGCGCAGATGCGCAAAGGCGGAGCTGCCGCCGATGAGGTCGCGGGTGTCGCTGAGGTCGGCGCTGAGGATCTGGTTGACGCGGACGACCTGATTGAACGTCTCGGCGCGCCGGATGATGACTTCGATCTGATCCTTGCCGAAAGGCTTCAGGAGGTAATCGAAGGCTCCAAGGCGCATGGCGGCGATGGTGGATTCGAGCGTGGCCTCGCCGGTCATCATCACCACTTGCGGCCGGTCGGGCATCTTCTGGATGCGCTCCAGAAGCTCGATGCCGTCGCCGTCGGGCAGGCGGATGTCGAGGAAGACGAGATCGAATTTGTCGGCTTTCAGCAGACGGTCGCCGCCGGCGATCGTGTCGGCGCTGGAGACGCCAAAGCGCTTGGTCCGCAGCCACATTTCGAGGGCCTGGCGGATCGCCCGTTCATCATCAACCACGAGGATTTTCTCAAGTGCCATGGCTTGTCTTTTTTTTCGGAAATGAGTTGGCGGCGGTCACGGAATGGAACCTTCATTCCTGCGCGCGTAGGCGCGTTGAAATTGAGCGGCCGGCGGGCGTGTCACGACAACGGTGGGACGTGGAACGAACTCGCACTGGAGGAGGAGCTTCTCGTTTTCACGATCCACGAGGAGCGCCTTGAGGATGGCCTGTTGCGCCTTTTCCGCAGCGGCACGGATCCCCGGCGTCGCGCGATCGACCGGGTATGAGCGGACATGGCCAAGCGACGCGGTCAACTCGGCGAGCGCGGCGCGCTTGCCGCGGAGGAACTCCTCGTCGGGCGGATTGCCGGTGGTCTTGAGCCCGCGATTCTCCTTCAGGAACAATTGATGGAGCGATTCGCAGATTTCACCGTGGAGATGGAGCGCGTCGGGCAGGGACATGGGTGCTAGGGCTTGATTGCTTCCGGAGGAACCGCAGCAAGCGGGTTGCTGAGGAGTTTCTGGAGACTCACTGCGGCGGTGTTGCTCCACGCGAGTTGCCGGGAACGCCAGTGCGCCATTTCGAGGATGGTGCGGAGGATCTCGGGGAGTTTGTCCGCTTCACGTCCGGGCTTTTTTGCCTCGTCCATAAGATACTTGTAGGTGTCCGCCGCACGGTCGCCGTGGCGGAGCCGCTCGAAGCACAGCCCCATCTGGTAGAGCACCGGCCACTGCCATTCAGGCTCATCGCTGAGTCGCGCGATGGCCTGGTAAATCGTCAGGGCACTCACGGTGTCGCCCTGCTGGTAGTAGGAATTTGCGAATTCGTTGCCGGCCTTCTTTTTCCAGTAGATCCACTTTTCCGGCTCCTTCTCCTTGCGCGCGGTTTCCGCGCGGAGAAGCGCCAGCACCGTGTCGAATGCCTCGGGACTCCTGCGTTGCGTCCGGTAGGCGCTGGCCAGCAGGTAGCGGCATTCAGCCGCGGAGGCATCGTCCGGAAATTTCCCGAGGAAGGACTTCGCGGAGGCGATGGCGCCCGCGACGTTGTCCGTGATGAAAAGGCAGTGCGTCATTTTGAACTGCACCCGCGCCTGCTCAGCGGCGGGCAGGTCCAGCCGGGAGAGCAGTTCGTAGTATTTCTGCGCCTTCACGAAGTCGCCCGTCAGGAAAAGTGTCTCCGCGATCTCCCATTGGGCGCGCTGCGCGAGGGCCCGGTAACCCGCGAGATCCTGCATGCCGAATTTCAGCGAGGAATTGAGGACGGTGTAGAAACGCGCGATGGCCAGCTTTGGCACGCCGCTCTCGCGATAGAGCAGGCCGACGTGAAAGATGAGTTCCGGCGTGTCGGAATCATCGGGATACAGCTCGGTCATTTTCCCATAGATCGCGATCGCCCGGGAGAGGAGATGCTTCTTCTCGTAGTCCTCGGCCAATGCCCGGAATGCGGCCTTCTTTTCCTTCGCCGGTGCATCCACCGCTGCAAGCAGACCGAGAAAATGATCCGCAAGCGGCCACTTGCTCTCGTCCGCAGCCTTGCGGGCGAGATCGGCATAGCCTGCGATCTCCGTGCGCATCTCTGCGCCGGTGCTGCCTTCTTCTTCAGCGCGCGCCGGGCCGACGACGGCCAGCAGTGCGCCGCAGAGGACCGCTCCGCACAGGGCCGCGCTACGGCTTCTGGGTGAGGTTCGCTTTGCTCCTTGGCAGTTCATTGGGCCGTGCGGGTTGAAAGATGGGGTCGAACAGATAGATGCGCTTGCCCGGGTTCGCGTCCTTGTCGTTGAAGAACCCGAGGACTTCATCCGGGACTTTGCCCATGTCCGGCTCGGGCAGCGGCAATTCCTCCTTCTTACCGCCCCTGTTACTTTTTTCCGGCTTGTCCGGTGGCGGCTCCACCTTGGTATCCTCCGCGGCGGGAAGCGGCTTCACCGTGCCATTCGCCGCAGGCGGGAGGGGCGGTGCGATGCGCTTGGCAAACTTCGGCGGTGGCGGCTCGAAGCGCATTGGCAGCGGGCCCGACCCGGCAAGATAGCCCTCCGGGCGGAAAACATAGGGATACGTCCGCGATTCGCGGAAGGTCCGGCGCGGGACGGTGTCGTCCCCGGCGTGCGCGGCGGCGGCCAGCAGCACGGCAGCGACGGAGCGCACGGAAGTGGAGTGAATCATGGATGGCGGCAGAGCAGGTATGCTGCCAATCGCGAAAACGAAAAGCTCCCCCGGCACCGCGCCGGGGGAGCTGCCGTGATTGTGCTATGGAGAGACTACTGGAGCAGCCGCAGGACGGACTGCGAACTGGAGTTCGCCTGGGCCAGCATGGCCGAGCCCGCCTGCACGAGGATGCTGTTCCGCGCCAGCTTGGTGGACTCCATCGCCACATCCGTGTCCACGATGCGGCTGTTGGCCGCTTCGAGGTTGGTCCGGTTCGTGGCGAGCATGTCGGCGTTGAAGCTGAGACGGCTGGTTTCCGCGCCGTTCTGCGCGCGCGCGGTGGCGACGTTCTGGATGGCTGTGGTGACAGTGCCAAGGACGAGGGCGCCGATACTTGCCGCGGAGCCAGGGTTTGTGCCCGCAGCACCCGCACCGAGGCCGACAGCATTCGACAAGGCCGACTGGCTGATGTTCAGAGTCTGCGCACCGTCTTCCGAGACACCCACCGCCAGGGTGGTGGCAGCCGCTCCCGCTGCGAACAGCGACACGCCGTTGAAGGTCCCGGCAGCCGTGCTGGTCAATTGCGCCTGCAACGCCAGGAACTCAGCGTTGTAGTTGGCCACGTCGGAGGCGCTCTTCGTCACGTCGGTCGAGAGCAGTTTCAGCTCCGAGATGCGCTGCAGCACCGCGCCTGCGCTTTTCAAGGCGCCGTCCTGCGTTTGCAGGAATGACCCCGCGTTGGCGACATTGGTGTTCGTCGCGTCCGTGCGAGCGATCGCCGCTGACAGCTTCATCGAAACTGCGAGGCCGCCCGCGTCGTCCGCCGGGCTGGTGATTCTCGATCCGCTGGAGAGGCGGGCGAGGCTCTTCTGCAAGAGTGAATTGCTGGTGTTCAGGTTTCCCGCGGCGGTGGACGCCGAGATGTTAGTGTTAATTGTGAGTGCCATGATGGTTCTCTTTCCTTTCTTGGATATTATTTTTTGATTACGACTTCCGAATCGTGACGGGCCACTTTTTCTTAGAGTGCGTGGCCTCACTCAGCGGAGCATTATTCCCCGATACCACTTAGTCGGCGGAGAACCGCCGGGACTTAAGGGAAAAGTTCATCGAGCCGGGAATCTCTTCGTCTTTGGGAGTGCCGGGTCATCCCCCCCAAGGGTAACGCTTTTCATTGCCTGGCTTCTCCCAGCCTGCGCGTCTGTCATTCGTTCGCACGGGATTGTGATGACAGAGTTTCGGGGCAAAAACGAAAAGCTCCCCCGGCGCCAGGCCGGGGGAGCTATCGTGATTCCTCAGTTTCCGTCCGCGACTATTGCAGCAATCTCAGGACGGACTGCGAACTCGCATTTGCCTGCGCGAGCATGGCCGAGCCAGCCTGCACCAGGATGCTGTTCCGTGCCAGCTTGGTGGACTCCATCGCCACATCCGTATCCACGATGCGGCTGTTGGCTGCTTCGAGGTTGGTGCGGTTCGTCGCCAGCATGTCCGCATTGAAGCTGAGCCGGCTGGTCTCTGCGCCATTTTGGGCGCGTGAGGTCGCGACGTTGGTGATGGCAGTGGTCGAAGCCGCTACGGTGAGCGCGGCAAGGTTCGCGGCGCCAGTGACACCCACGACGTTGGTCGCGAGGTTCGACTGGGTGATGGCCAGTGTTTGTGCGCCGTCTTCCGAGACACCCACGGTCAGGGAGCCGCCGCCGAACAGGGCCACGCCGTTGAAGGACCCGGCGACCGTGCTCGTCAACTGCGCCTTCAGCGCCGTGAACTCGGCGTCGTAATTGGCGATGTCGCTGGCGCTCTTGGTCACATCGGTCGAGAGCAGTTTCAGCTCCGACACGCGTTGCAGTACCGCGCCTGCGCTTTTCAGGGCACCGTCCTGCGTTTGCAGGAACGATGAGGCATTGGCCACATTGGTGCTCGTGGCATCAGTGCGGGCGATTGCCGCTGACAGCTTCATCGAGACCGCCAGGCCACCGGCGTCGTCCGCCGGGCTGGTGATTCTCGACCCGCTGGAGAGGCGGGCAAGACTCTTTTGCAAGAGCGAGTTACTGGTGTTCAGGTTCCCAGCAGCGGTGGACGCTGATATGTTTGTGTTAATAGTGAGTCCCATATTGGTTCTCTGTCCTTTCTTGGTTTATTTGATTGCGACGTCCGTGTCGCGACGGGCCAGCTTTTGATAGGAGTGCCTGGCCTCACTCGCCGGAACATTTTGCCCCGACATGACTCAATCGGAATAAAGTGGCCGGACCTTTAGCCCGCATTTCTCACACTCATGGCGTGGGAAGTGACAGAGTGTTGCGCCGCCTGCTGCACACCTGCGAGGCGGGCAGCGTTCCCGTAGCGAAGCTCTCCAGAGTTGCGCCGCAGTGAACGT
>Ga0105048_10002238_pt1 | contig 31251 bp, 22 predicted proteins | sample MAT05_FD_78382 | JGI IMG/M metagenome (GOLD analysis project Ga0105048, IMG submission 78382) | Freshwater microbial communities from Lake Fryxell liftoff mats and glacier meltwater in Antarctica - MAT-05 | ecosystem: Environmental > Aquatic > Freshwater > Ice > Liftoff microbial mat | place... | reverse complement strand
TCGACCGAAAATTATTCTATTCTAAAAATTTAGGCAAATGATTTCTGGGAAATACCTTACCGCCCGTCTGGGGGAAAGGGGGAATTCTGCAATGTGGCTATGAAAATCTATAAAGTGATTACTGAAAAACTTGATTTTTAGCTTTCTGAACCAAATTTTTTATCTGAAATAATGTTTGCGACTTTTGGGTTTAAATAAAACAAGAATTTCCGTAACCAAATAAATAAACAGCTGAATTTGAGGTGTTTTTGGGCAGTCTTCATTTTATCAGAAAGTAAATTAATAAGCCCGCAGCAATGGTCATAATAATTAAGGCTGCAAAACCTAAAATATTTATTGGTTTACTGTTTACGAACTTTCCCATAATTTTTTTATTATTGGAAATGTGGAGAATTATGGCAATTAAAACGGGAGCGGTTAAGCCATAGAGAATTGCTGTATAAATTAATGCTTGAATTGGTGAAATGCCTACATAATTAATGGCCAAGCCTAGTAATAATGAAATTGCTATTATCACATAAAAACCTTTTGCTTCATGAAATTTTTTATCAAGTCCTTGTTCCCAGCCAAATGTTTCGGTAAAGATGTAGGATAAAGAGCCACTCAATACCGGTATTGCAATTAATCCGGTGCCAATAACGCCAATTGCAAAGAGTAGGTAAGCTAAGTTGCCTGCCAAAGGTTTTAAAGCCATGGCAGCTTGTTCAACCGTGTCTATTTGGTGCACTCCTCCTTGATATAACACGGTACCCGTTGTTAAAATAATGAAGTACATAACAAAACCAGAAACCGTCATCCCAAAATCTACGTCCTGATTCATCGCATGAATCATTTTTTTATTAACTACTAAGTGGCTTTTCTTATTTTTCATTTCTTCTACTTCAACCGATGCTTGCCAAAAAAAGAGATAGGGAGAAATGGTTGTTCCTAATATTCCTACAATAATGGCGATAAAGTCTTTGTCAAATTTTATAGTTGGAATAAATGTAGCTTTCAATATTGCACTAATATCTTGTTTGTATAAGAAGGGAACGATGAAATAAACCAGCATAACGATACAAACATATTTCAAAACGGAAGCGATTTTATGATAAGGTAGGTAGATAATTAACCCCAACAATAAAACTGTAAAGAATACAGAGAAAAATCCGGCATTAATAGATGGGAATAATAAATTACCAACAGCACCCATTCCGGCAATGTCGGCACCGATATTTAAAATGATAGCCGGAAAACTAAACAATAGCATAATATACAAAATAGGCTTGGGATAGTGCTTTTTGAGTGTACCGGTTAAACCTTGTGAAGTTATTAATCCAATTCTTGCGCACATTTGTTGAATAGCAGCCATAAGCGGAAACGCAACGATAGAAGTCCAAAGTGTTGAAAGACCGTAAGCTGCGCCGGCTTGCGAATAGGTAGCTATCCCGGATGGGTCATCATCACTTGCTCCTGTTACTAAACCGGGACCTATTTGTTTCCAAAATGAAGCTAGTTTTCTAAAGATATTTTTTTTACGTATCACTTTTAAGTTTACTTTGAATTATTTGTAAAAGTACAGGTAAGTCAACATACATTTTGGTCCGAAAATTAAAGTTTATAGATAATCAAGATTCCTAAATAAAATAATTATTCATTGTTACTAATTTAAAAAGCAAACAAATTCAGAGTTGGCCGTTATATGGTCTGTATGAAGAACAACAAAATAGTAAGAATTAAACCTTGAAAAATGCACTTCGAAATATAAAGTGATCAATTTTCTTTTCAATCAAAGATAAAATAAGTTTTTGTGCATGTTACTAAATCTATAAAAGGGCCTGTTGAAAAAGTTCAGGGTGTGTTCAATACTTAGAAGCAAGGTGAAGATGTGCTTTTCGCACTTCAAGCCGATGCAGAAGAAGTAGTAGATTTGCAATGAATACCAGCTAGATGCGGGTTGTTTTTAAATTAAATGCTTAGCTTTTAAAGTATTGAAGAGGATAGTCATGCCATAATTTAAAGCAGTTTAAGAATTAATTTATTGAATATTATACTATTGTGTGATTTTCAGTTGGTGCTATTTACAGTAATATTCTATAAACGCCTTTGCCTCAATATCTCCTAAACTTAAAGCTTTTTTAAAATCAAGACAAGAGGCATTTAACTGACCAGTTTCGACTTCAATTAAGCCGCGAGCAATATATACTTTCGAAAGACTTGAATCAAGTTCAACGAGTTTATCTGCAGTTATTAAGGCTTCCTTAAATTTTTTAAGTTTAGCATAAGAGTATGCTTTCCAATGATAGGCCTCCATATATTTTGGGTTTATATTAATAGCCATGTCAAAGTCTTTTATCGCTTCGTTAAACAATTTTAATTCCCTTTTAACAAATCCTCTGTTGTAGTAGGCTGAAGCGTAATTCGAATCCATTTCGATGGCTTTAGAATACGCTTCAATAGCTAACTTTGGATGACGTAATTTAGATTGGGAAAGCCCTAAATTATAGAATGCCTTAGCATCTGTTGAATTTAGTTCTATTGATTTATTCAAATCTTTGACGGCATTTTCAAAATCACTTAAGTTATAAAAGACCCTGCTTCTTTCATAGTAGGTTTTAGAATGCTTGGGATTATTTTTAATTTCTTGGTCAAAATCTTTACGAGCACCCTGTAAATCATATAATTCCATTTTAGAAATTCCTCGGTTATGAAACGTAAATTTATCAAGTGGTGATAATTCAATGGCCTGATCAAAATCTGATACAGCTAATTTAAATTCTTTAGTTTTATTGTAAGCTAACCCTCGCCAGAAGTAGGTGTTACAAACACCAAGCAACGCAATCTCTGTGGTGAAATCTGTAATCGCGCTTTGGTAATTCATTAATTCGTAATAAGCCAGCCCTCGGTTGTAATGAACTATAGATTCATTTGGACCTAAGGCAATTGCTTTGTTGTAATCTTGAATGGAACTTAAATAATCATGCTGCCTAAAAAAGAGCAATCCTCTGTTGCTCCATAGCTTCCAGTTGAGTGAATCAAACCGGATGGCTAAATTAAAGTCAATTAATGCTTTTTCAAAATCATTCATTTCCAGTATAATTATAGCCCTATTGCAAAAGGCATCAGCATACCTAGAGTTCAACTGTATTGCTTGATTCAGATCTATTATTGCTCCTAATGTATCTATCAAGGCTAACCTCGAAATACTTCGGTTGTAATAGGCTTCAAAAAAATTTGAGTCTAAAGAAATTGCGATGTCAAAGTCATTAATTGCCCTTTTGTGATTACCTAGTTCGGATAATATACCACCTCGAGCTAAGTAATTATATATACTTGGGGCTTCCTTTGTGATTTTAATATCAAAAGCTTTTTCTGCTTCTTTAAGTTTTTTTAAATAGTTAGAATCAATGCCTGAAAGAAAGCATGTTGAATTTTGAGCATAGCTTGATGTAAACAATAAACTTAGGCCAAGTGCTATGAAGAAAATCTTATAAATTTTAGCCGGCATTGATTGAATAATTTGGAAAATATAAAGAAGATTGGTTTAGGTTGCTAAAGTAAATCATTATAGAATAAGTTTAGCATTATTGTTTTGAAATTTGAAACTACTTGTTATAAGCAAAATAATCTCAAACCCCTTTGAGTTAGCCTCTGATTTGGTTGTCAATTATCATCAGTTCTTTATCATTTAAAACAATTTTTGTATTTTTTTTCAAAAAAAATTGGTTTAGAATTACAATGTCTGAAATTAGAGGGAAGCGTTAAGGATTGCAGTAGAAATCCTTTTTGTGAGGTAACGAGCAAAAAGATTGGAACGGAAAGCCTGACCCGTAGGGAAACGCCAAAAAAAAACGGCTTCTCGTAATGAAAAGCCATTTTAAAGATTTTGAGTTTAAAAGTTAATTAACATCGGTAGAATCGGTGTCTTTTTTAGGTCCAATATACTTGCCGTCATTATCGTACATGGCCATACACTCTGCTTTTTGTTCGGGTGAGCAACCGTTTTTATCGCACATAGCTTCACATTCTGCTTTGGTCATTTCGGCACATTTGTCCATATCGCAGCCTGTCATATACTCTCCGTCTTTGCAGCAGTTCATTTCGGTTTTAGCAGCTCCGTCCTTGCGGCAATCGTTGTTATTGGAAGTTGATGCACCAATACCTGAAATGTATGGAGCGATAACCAATGAAACGATACTCATCAATTTAATAAGGATATTCATAGATGGACCTGATGTGTCTTTAAAAGGATCTCCGACGGTGTCACCAGTTACGGAAGCTTTATGCGGCTCAGATTTTTTGTAAAACATTTCGCCATTAATTTCTACACCTTTTTCGAATGATTTTTTTGCGTTATCCCAAGCGCCACCGGCATTGCTTTGGAAAATACCCATCAAAACACCTGATACTGTAACACCTGCTAATAAGCCACCTAAAACTTCTGGGCCGAAAATAAATCCAACAATTACAGGAGTTAAAAGTGCAATAGCACCTGGCATCATCATTTCACGGATCGATGCTTTGGTTGAAATGGCAACACATTTTTCGTATTCGGGTTTGGCTTTGTATTCCATAATACCTGGAATTTCTCTAAACTGACGGCGAACTTCTTGAACCATGTCCATGGCAGCTTTTCCAACTGCTTGAATACATAAAGCCGAGAAAATAAATGGAATCATACCACCAATAAATAAACCTGCTAATACAGGGGCTTTATAAATATCGATTGAATCGATGCCTGCAATACCAACAAAAGCGGCAAATAAGGCTAACGAGGTTAAAGCGGCCGATGCAATGGCAAAGCCTTTTCCTGTTGCAGCAGTGGTGTTACCCACGGCATCTAAATTATCGGTTCTTTCACGAACTTCTGGCGGTAATTGACTCATTTCAGCAATACCACCTGCATTGTCGGCGATTGGGCCAAATGCATCAATTGCTAATTGCATGGCTGTGGTAGCCATCATACCTGCTGCGGCAATAGCCACACCATATAAACCGGCAAAATAGTAAGATGCCATAATACCAGCGGCTAGTGTTATGATTGGAATAACGGTTGATTTCATACCAACGGCTAATCCGCCAATAATATTAGTTGCATGTCCTGTAGCTGATTGACGAATGATTGAATTAACAGGTCCTTTCCCCATCGCTGTGTAATATTCGGTTACAATACTCATAATGGCACCAACTAGCGATCCCACAACGATTGCATAAAATACATTGATATTTGTAAACTCATAACCTCTTAAGCTTAGGTTTTCAGGGAGCATCCACATTACAATAAAATAGGATGAAATAACGGTTAAAATTATAGAAGACCAGTTGCCAAGATTTAAAGCATTTTGAACATTAGAAGTATCATCTTTAATACGAACGAACCATGTTCCAACGATAGAGAAAAGGATACCTAAACCACAAATTACCATTGGGAGTAAAATGGGCGACATACCTTCAAATTTATCGATTACGGAAATTTCTTGACCAAGTACCATGGTTGCAAGGATTGTTGCAACATAAGAACCGAATAAGTCGGCACCCATACCGGCAACGTCTCCAACATTATCACCAACGTTATCGGCAATAGTTGCAGGGTTACGAACATCGTCTTCTGGAATTCCAGCTTCAACTTTTCCAACTAAGTCTGCACCCACATCGGCAGCTTTTGTATATATACCACCACCAACACGAGCAAACAAAGCAATAGATTCGGCTCCTAAAGAGAAACCAGTTAGTACTTCGATAGCCGTTTTAACGGTATCATCACCAAGATGAGCAAATACAGATAAGAGAACAATGAATAATCCACCAAGTCCTAAAACAGCAAGTCCTGCAACACCTAGTCCCATTACCGTTCCGCCAGTAAAAGACACTTTTAAAGCTTGTTTTAAACTTGTACGAGCGGCTTGGGTGGTGCGCACATTGGCTTTGGTAGCTACTTTCATACCAATATATCCGGCAGTGGCCGAAAATACGGCACCAATTATAAATGCAATTGAAATAATCCAACTTGAGTGAATAGGTTTCCCGTTAACTTCATGAATGGTTCCGGAGTAGGCAAGAAGCGCTGAGGCGAAAATTACAAATATTCCTAAAACTTTCCATTCGGCTTTTAAAAATGCCATGGCACCTTTAGCAATATAACCTGCCAATTCTTGCATGTTTGCATCTCCTGCATCCTGCTTACTAACCCAGGCACTTTTAAAGGCCATAACGATAAGGCCAACAACACCTAACAAGGGAACTAAATAAATTACTGACTGCATAATGAAATATGTGTTTTTTTAAAGACCGCGAAAATAGGTTTTCTATTTTAGAAAGGCAAAGATGAATTTTAGGGGAATGTGGATAGTACTTGGGAGTAAATGGTTTAGTTTTTAAATGAGAGGTCTGGTATTTTAAATATCATTATATTCTTAGAGACACTCAAATGTGTATTGTTCGGATATGGTAGATTGTTGATTCCATCAAAAATTTTAAGTGACTTGAAATGATGACGGAAGAAGAAAGGAATATCGTTAAAAGTTGAGGAGTAAGGAACCTTATTTTGTTCAGGAGTTTTTAGCAGGTTCAATAAAACGGTGCTTTAAACGGTTTAGAAACTTAATCAGGACTAAAATATTTATCTTTAATTAGCTTATAAAGAAGGTTTTAATGTTTTAAAATATTGGCTCGAAGGGATTTTCCTCTTTGAGTTGGGTAAGGGTGTGTTCTTGTATTTTAGGGAGATTAGTAACTAAAAAACAGAAGTCCAAATTCACGGTCTCAACGCTATTCCCTATCAATCAAAATTAAGGTGTGTTTTCACTCAAGTTTCTTTCGTTTTCTTTATCGGCCGGTGTCTTCAGCGGCCGAAACATTTAGGATTCAAAAAAAGTAAAAGAAAAGAAATTCAGCAAACCTAAAAAGGTATGGTGGCTGAAGCCCGCAATGACTGCCAAGTTATCCGCAATAATCTTATTTTTATGGTAATGTAAGGTGTTTTTATGTAAATGAGAGCGTTTTAAGTGTCATTGCGCGTTTGGCCCGCAAACTCCCATTAAGAATACGAACAATCAACATACATTTATATCTTCCTTGTCCATTGGTGTTATCATTTAACTACACCAAGCATTTTTTTTCTCTAAGTTCATTCCACAAGAGCAATTCACAAAGAATGCCAATATTACTTAGTTTCTCGCCAATGGTTCCAATTTCGGATTGTATGGATATAGTTTGCTTTCAGTCATAGTAATACACCCCCCCCCGAGCCCCTCTCGGAGAGTGGCATCGTTACGAGTAGGCATTTGCTGGTGGACTAAGCTCCTTAATTTTCCTCAAGAAAAAGTCATGCTAAGTTTACCTTAAAATCATTATATGGACTCAAAGTGGTTATTATCAAAAAGTTAAATTAGGAAGAACAAATGGAATAAACCAAAATAAAATATTTCAATTCTTTAAAAGACTCTCCAACTTTTAATTCTGATGCAGAAGAAACTTTCTTAAGTAAAAAACAACTTTAATTATTTGCAAATAAATGTTTTCCATCGCAGTTAATTTCTATTTCTAATCTGATTGTTTATCCAGTCTTGAAAAGCAAATATTTTGATATAGTAACAATTAAAGCCATAATATTTTCCATATTTATCTCCATAAGAGTCATATTCAGAAGGATAATCAGGGGATGCACATAGTCCTGCCAGTTTCCATGCACCATACTTGCTTAAAAATAATCCACTCCCACAATCACCTCCATCAACAAAATATTCAAGTGGAAGTGGATCGCTATCACCCATCCGATTGAATTTTTTAGAATTTGGGCCGTCAAAATCAAAAAACAATCCTGCTAAATTATTTCCAACTTTAAACCCTCCAATGGAATCAATAACATTTTCCCCACCCATTTTCCTTCGTTTGTGCAAGGATTTTTCAGAATTATACTCATCCGCTCTTTCAATTTCTCCATAACCAGCCATGATTGCTCGTTTTCCAAGTTCATTATCATTATCATAGAGTTTAGCAGGATTTACTCCCTTTACTTCTGTTTCTAATTCTACAACTGCCAAATCATTGCAATCTTCATCTTTTGTATAATAACCAACACTATCTCGATAAGATTTTTTCAATGTCCTCATTTAGGTTTCATAAATTTGATATTTTTAATTTTGTATTTTCTGCCTGAAATTTTTACAAAGAACTTGTTTGCTTTGCCGATTACGTATGACTCAGCATGTTCTATGTATAACCATCTTTTGACAGAAGTTTCATGAAAACTGTCTTTTTGCAAAGGTCCACTATCATAATAGAATGCATGACCTGCTGATTATATGTTTTTTGTCAATTAAAACACAAGACTATTGAAATTCATTTTTATAATACAATTCGCCAATACATTTAAAGACTGTCTGTTTGGCGAATTTGTAATAATTTGAAAGGGAAACATCATCTCGATCAATGCCACTAATAAATAGAAGTCCGGTTGTAAAAATATATTATATTATTTCTAATTTTCATTCTCGGTTTTGATAATTATACATGTCAAAGTTACATAAAATGGTGAAAACATGCTTTCTATAAAATATTTTTTCAAACGCTAATTTCCTGCTATCCATTTTACTTTAAAAAATTTATAAACCAAGAATTCTTAACGGAAATACGTTTTCGATTTTATAATTTTTTTTTTAAAAAAAATATGAAATTACCCCGAAAATCTTGCCATCGAAAAAGAATCTTTAGAATTTGGTTCATCGGAATGCTTGGTATTTGCTAAAATGAGTAAATATGGTTAGCAAACTTAAAAGAAAGGATTTCCAATTCTAGCTTGCAATAATAAATCAGTAAAAGCTGTTTTTTACTATTCAGATTTATTATAAGTCAACAAATATGTTAATCTATGATTTCTGCTGAAAACCAATTCCAACTGTCTTCGTTTTTTGAATAATATCTTTTAGATTAATTTCTTTTAAGTCATTCAAAGTTAGGGTTGAAATAAGTTCTATGGTGCGTTTCTCGGCCGGAATTTCAGACATTCTTAGATGTTGATGACGAACAGTTTCTTCAACAAGTTTGCGAACAGCGCGTCCATTACCAAAATATTTGTCTCGGCTGCTATACATAAGTTCCATAATACGATTCAATTCGTTTTGTGCCTCATCACTTAATTTTAAATTGCTTTCTGAAAACTGATTAACAGCAATTTCAACCAATTCTGAGGTTTTGAAATCCTCGAAATGGAATGTTCTATCGAAACGTGATTTTAGTCCGGGATTTGATTCTATAAACCGTTTCATATTATCTGTGTATCCGGCAGCAATTACAATAAAATCACCTCTACGATCTTCCATGCGCTTCAAAATAATTTCGATTGCTTCTTTTCCAAAATCACTTTGTCCACCGTCGGTTAAGGAATAAGCCTCGTCAATAAATAATACCCCGCCCATGGCACGTTCAATAATCTCGGCAGTTTTAATGGCAGTTTGGCCAACGTAGCCTCCAACAAGCGATTGACGATCACATTCAATAAGGTGACCGCGTTCTAGGATTCCTAAAGCTTTGTAAATTTGAGCAAGAATTCGGGCAACAGTCGTTTTTCCAGTACCTGGATTTCCTGTAAATACCGTGTGTAGTGAAAATGATTGACGTACATCCTTGCCGGTTTCATTATAGAAACGTACTAATTTAACCAATTCATCGATATCGTCTTTAACGGTCTCGAGACCAATCATCCGCTTGATTTTATGAATTGATTCTTTTAACAATTCTTCATCTATTGGAATATCAGCTTGGGTTTGTTTTTTCTTAAATGATAATTTTTCAATATCCTCAGGCATGATAAGCGATAATTCATCTGGTGTAAGTTTCTCAGGGAAAGGTGTATTCATAACCCGAAGACCCAAATTCATTTTGCATTCATCAACAAAACTATTAACAAGACGGGCATTGCCAAAAAACTTATCACGTTCGCGATATGATTCTACCAGTTTTTTGTATAAAAGTTCAGAAGCTTTTTCAGACAATCGAATTCCGCGTTTTTCGCAGGCGTAATCAGCAATCTTTATTAATTCCTGCGGCAAATAATCGGGGAAGTCGTAGAACATATTAAACCGTGATTTTAAACCAGGATTCGACTCCAGAAAATTATCCATCTCGGCAGGATATCCAGCGCAAATAATCGCGATATCTTCATTATCCGACAATTCTTTCAAAAGTATTTCAATTACTTCTTTACCGAAATCCTTAGCATCATCATCTTTGCGGGCTAAAGAATAGGCTTCATCAATAAACAAAATACCGCCTTTTGCTTTTTTTAATGCAGCTTTGGTTTTTGGAGCTGTTTGTCCAATGAATTCTGCTACCAAATCACCCCTATCAACTTCGTAAACATGGCCTTTAGATAAAAGTCCAAGGCTGTGATAAATTTTACCAAGTTTGCGAGCAACGGTTGTTTTGCCAGTGCCGGGATTGCCTCGGAAAATAGCATTAAGACTTATCTTTTCTTTTTCCTTTAATCCCTTATCCTTTCTTAGTGAGATATAAGAAAGATAGTTACTATACTCGTTAATTTTATTTTTAATTTCTGAAAGTCCGATAAGTCCTTCGAGTTCCTTCATTATTACCTCAACAGTTTCGTTGGTTTGATGCACGGTTCCTGTAACTGCCGGAGGGTTTTCGTCTAAATCTTCATCAAAATCCAGCTCATCGTGCGTTACCATTTCGCCTTCGGTTAAAAAGCGAGGCACCATAAAGTCTTCCTTAGTTGCTTCTAAATAATCATCGCCGATTGTAAAGACCTTTGTCACCAAAAGTTGGTCCATAAAAAGGATATCTAAAATATAATCATCCTTGCCCCAAGTACCAACCTTATCAGAACCCCATCCTATAGTTACTGAAAATTCATTGTCTTGAGGATACACAAAAAATAATTTGGTGATGGAACCCTTTAAGAGATGGTTGCTCGTTCTAAAATTAAAGGTCAGTTCGCAAGTCCAGTAGTTTACATCCTTAATTAAATTGCGTGCATTAAGTTCAACCCAAACATAACGGGTATAATTATAGTTAAATACGGAGTAGTAAGTTCTGTCATTTATTTTTACGTTAGCATCGGGCCCTTCGTAAAGTTTTAAATTTTCAATTTTGAAATAAGGCTCAGAGCTATTGTTAACATTTCCAAAATTTTGAATGTAGAAAGCCTTTTCAATAACCACGATATCATCAATAATGGCTTGCCATTTATAAGTACCTGGTTTCCAAAAAGAGCCTTTGTTTTTAGTACCCCAACCTTCGCGTACATAAATGATATTGTCTTCAGAAGAAATAATGCGGTCGCAGTTAAGGTTGCACAATTCTGCGTTTTCGTTATCAAGACAAACAATTTTTAAATTGAGGTTCCATTCTAGTTCCTTGAATTTAAGATTGAAAAGTGAAAATTCACAATAAACATAAGTGCATTCTTCTACCTCAAAAACCGTACGGTATTTTTTTTTATTATCTGCCAGCCATTCGGTCGAAGCATAAACTTTCAGGTCAATAGCCTGAAATAAAGATTTGTTTTCACTCATTAGAAGTTATAACGAAAAGAGAGGCAAGATTAATGAATATTCTGAATAAAAAAATCAGGCTTAAAAAAACTTACAAAACTTTTAAGAAAGTTGTTGTTGAAAATGAGATAAAAATTCCTTTATATTTGCACCTCTTAAAAAAACAGGATTTTTTAATATTAAAATCTTAATTTTATAAGAGCCGAATTGAAATATTGGTGAGGTGACTGAGTGGCCGAAAGTAGCAGTTTGCTAAACTGCCGTACGGGAAACTGTACCGAGGGTTCGAATCCCTCCCTCACCGCACCGAGAGTATTTTGAGTGTATTATTAACGGATAGTTAGATAGCTCAAATCGATAGGAGGGAGATAGAATAAACGAGAGCAAAATCTCGGGGTGTAGCGTAGCCCGGTATCGCGCCTGCTTTGGGAGCAGGAGGTCGTAGGTTCGAATCCTGCCACCCCGACTAAACCCTCTCCAAAAGGAGGGGGTTTTTAATTTGGTCCGGTAGCTCAGTTGGATAGAGCAACAGATTTCTAATCTGTGGGTCAGGGGTTCGAATCCCTTCCGGATCACAAATTGTCTAACTCATACTAGAGTTCAACTTTCTATTCCAAACTTTCTTCCCCACCAAATCTAAAATTTAAGCCTACGCTTACTACATAAGGGGCTCCAAGGTTAATTTCGAAATTGGTGCCGAAACCTTTAATTAGATAAATTCGCATGCCGGTTACTAATCCTATGCTTGGTCGCCCAGTGGAAAACTTGATATTTCTTGAAAAATTAGGATCTGTGGTCTTAAACTTGGTTTTCCAATTTACATAACCCACGCGAAGTCCTGCATAAATGTCTAAGCGATGGTTTCCCCGTAAAAAATGATACTTCGGCAAAATCGAAAAATGGGATCGAGTTAAACCGAATTTAACGTTTTCAATAATTATAGAATCTAAATTGGTGTTAAAATAATCGTAATTCTGAAACGTGCCATCTATCGATTGTCGGCTGTATGCTCCCCCTAAACTGAAATAATCCTTGATTCCATAGTCAGCATTCACTATGCTTACTGCTGAAACATCAGTATTAATTGGCACCCCAAGTTTTATGCCGGTTTTCAAAATGTTCGAAACAAAACTGTAACCTATGTTGGTTTGGATTATCAATTGGCCTTGCAAGTTTTGTGACTGCGCATTTAGGCTCATTAATAAAATAAGGCAAAAAGCAACTTTATAAAAGTTTTGTAATGATTTCAAGCCACAAAAATATTTTATTTATTTAAAGTAAAAAGTATGCAATAGTTTTAATACGGCCTGATGAAAAAGTTCAATGTGCGTTATGCTCTAGAAGGTTAAATGAAGATGTACTTTTCGCAATTCGAGCCGATGCAGACAAAGTAGAGGATGTACAAGGAATTAAAAGGCTAGATTCGGATTATTTATAAATTAAATGTATGACTTTTAAGGTGAAATGGTAGCTAATCATACAGAAGTATGAAGTAATTAAGGTGGTATTTTATTAATTATTATATTATTGTATGATTTTCAGCAGACCCTAAATAATTTTCCGAAACGTAAGGTTGATGCGAGGAGAAAGCACTTTTTTTTCTTTTGGAATACAATGTTGCCAGTATTGTTGCGTCATACCTTTCATCATCAGCAAACTGCCATCCTTCAGTTCAATACTTTTTTGAACTTCTTTGTCTAGCAAATGTCGAAACCGAATAACTCGGTTCACTCCAAAACTCAAAGAAGCAATTTCTGGATTTTGGCCTAGTTCAACTTCGTTATCACTGTGCCAGCCCATACTATCCTTTCCATCGCGATATAAATTCATCAATACACTGCTAAATTCCTGATTTAAAAATTTCTCAAGTCTTTGTTTAATTTCCAAAAGATCATCTATCCAAGGTTCGGGTTGCATTTTTATATGGGAGTAGGTATAACTTTTATCTGCATCACCATAAAAGGCGGTTAAGCGCGGTTGTTCAATCCGTTTGCCAAACATTCTTATCTTATCCTGTCTCCAACTCACTTTGCCTTGCAACGCCTCAAAAAATAGCCGACTCACAGCTGAATCAAAAAATGCTGGATAATAATATAGCTCCCCATCTTTTGGCAATAAGTTTTGATTGGAAGGCTCCAAATGTTCGAACAAGGTCATGGGTTTACAAAGGTAGTTTTCTGAGGGGAGATTGTTGCAGGTTTGGAAGGGGATATGAGTATTGAGATAATTATAGGTAGATTTTAGAGGTTGGATTTCAGATGTTAGACTTTTAGATTGTTAGATGTTAGAGGTTATATTTTAAGAGGTTGGACTGTTAGAGGTTAGATTGTTATTGGGTTCTAAAGTTAAGAGAGTAGTTGTCTGTACTTTTTTTTTGCATCCTTTTTGAAAAGACCTAAACATGTGATTTATGTAAATTGCAAATAAAATAATGCAAGCATTGATTAAGGAATGATAATAATTTTGCTTCAACTAAAGTATAATTATTATGTGTTTTTCTGCAACTGCCAGTTTTGGCGCCGGCGCTGCTCTTAGTGTTTTGGGTGTTTTAGCCTTGCGCAAATCTGAATCGAGTTCTCAAATTATGTTCGCTTCAATTCCGCTTCTCTTTGCTGCTCAGCAATTTAGCGAAGGTTTTGTTTGGCTATCTTTTATCAATCCGCAATTCGCCAATTTAAATACGCCGTTCACTTATATTTTCATGGCTTTTGCCCAAATCGTTTGGCCGGCTTGGGTTCCGTGGTCTGTTTTGCTCCTCGAAACTAATCCCAATCGCAAAAAACTCCTCCTTGCTTTCACAAGTATTGGATGTCTGGTTTCTTTGTATTTAGCTTATTGCTTAATTGCTTATCCCATCAATTCTAGAATGACCTCGCATCATATTGCTTATGATCTAAAATATCCCATGGGAATGATAAGCAAAGGAGTTAGCCTTTATTTTCTCGCAATTATTTTTACTCCGTTCTTTTCAACCATTAAACGCATGTGGCTCGTTGGCTTACTAACCCTTTCAACTATGGTTTTTGCAAAATTATTTTTTCATCAGTTTGTTATCTCAGTTTGGTGTTTCTTTGCAGCCATCATTAGTTTTGTTGTTCTCTATATGATTCCAATTTTAAATCAACATATCAAAACGTACAAAAAGGCATAGTCATGGCCGTTTCTATCAACGACATCAAAAAGGAACTTAAATTCCTAGAACCCGAAAAACTCATAGAAGTATGCCTTGGTTTGGCTAAATTTAAAAAAGAAAACAAAGAACTTTTGGCCTATTTGCTCTTTGAAGCCGACAACGAAACCGCGTTTGTCGAAAAAGTTAAGTCCGAAATGGATTTGCAATTTATTCTTTTACCAACTTATAACTTTAATCATCTCAAAAAAGGACTTCGGAAAATTCTAAAAGTTACTGAGAAGTTTATTAAATTTTCAGGGCAAAAACATACCGAATCAGAACTTCTCATTCACTTCTGCTTTAATATTCAATCAAATAACATTCCGCTTGAAAAATATCCCGTCCTAAGCAATTTGTACAATCGACAACTCCATAAAATTAATAAATCCATTGCCTTGCTCCATGAAGATTTGCAATACGATTTAAAAAAAGAAGTAGACAAATTAAAAATCTTCTAAGCCTCTTCTTAACGACATAAGGCGGTTCATGGCCATCAAAACCAACTCTTTTCTAAAAAACCTTACAACGAATTTTGAATTATTATTTTGGGTGTTCCCCAAGAGGGTCGGGTCTTCCGCTCTTATCTTTTTGCTCGTGCCTCACAAAAAGGATAACCGCTGCAACCCCTAACACGGCATCCGTAAGTATTAAAACTTTACTCCTCAAACTTAATCTCAAACAACTTACTCTTATCCACTATTTTTACTTTCCGTCCACTATCAAGCGTTGTCGATAAAATATCATAAGGATCGGTTATAACCATCTCATTAAGCGCTAACCCCGACTTTATTTCAATGTACATATTATCTTGAATTCCAACTACCACTTTTTTTGACACGGCAACTCCATTCTTTACCACAAATACGAGCTCATCTTTTCTTGCTAATTCATCTTTCGAATCCGCATCCTTCGCTGTTCTTGTAGTAACACTGCCTATGGCAACGGTTATAAGTCCGTCGCCTCTATTTGTCTGAATATCTACATTGGCCGATAAACCCGGTAAAAAAGGAATGGTATTGCCAAGCATTAGGTCGGCGTACGATGATTTTATAAAACGAATTTTTACTTCAAACGTGGTTACTTGATCTGTACTCATGGCTGATGCTGCTTTATTAGATGCTTTGGCAATCTGGGTTACAACGCCTTTAAACTTGCGTTCGCCATAGGCATCCACTTCAATTATTGCAGAGTCGCCTTTGTTAATTTTTAAAATATCGTTCTCGTTCACATCCACCCTAACTTCAACATTTACGAAATTTGAGATTCGCATAATCTCAGTGCCTTGCATTTGCGCTGTTCCAACCACTCTTTCTCCTCGCTTGTTATTTACTTTCGAAACCACACCATCAGTAGGTGCGTAAATAATAGTGCGCGATAAATTCTGTTGTGCCTCACGCAAATTTGCCTGTGCATTATCTATCGTATAATCCGAAGTGGCAATGCGTTGCTTTGCCGATTGAACATCCGCTAAAGCTAATTGATAAACCGATTCTGCTTTTTCAAATTCTGCCGTACTAATTACTTTTTTGGAATAAAGGTCTTTCGAACGATTATAACTTGAAGTTGCTTCGGTCAATTTCGATTGAGCCTGATTCAATAGCACCTCGTCCATCTTTTTTCCCGACATCGCTGTATTTACGCCAGCATTGGCTCTGTCAACCGATGAAAGGTATAAATCCGGTTTTATTTTCAATAATTTTTGTCCTTCACGAACGGTATCGCCTTCCACTACATATATATCTGTAATTTCACCCGATACATCCGGACTAATCGATAGTTCTATTTCCGGCTGAACTTTTCCGGTTGCTGTTACTGTTTGAACAATTGAACGTTTAGCTGAAGCCTCAGCTGCAACTTTTAATTCTTTTCGGCCCTTATCTTTAAAGATTAATAGGATCAGCACAACTGCAACAACGATACTGAGTATTATTAGGATTCTTTTTTTCATAAATTCAAGTTGTTTCTAATTTGTGTATTGGATTACAGGTTAATTCTTTAATATAATTCTGATGGTTTTTAACTTTAAAATGTAAACATAAAATTAAGGTTGGCTTATTTAAGAAGCAGTGGTTTGCCGCGATAAAAATCCAATAACACCTTTCTAAATATAAAATCAAACTTTCCTTGCACCAAACGCGCTTCGGCCAATTCATAATTTTTTTGTGAGAGAACTAAATCGCTACTCGATAAGGCACCTGCTTCAAATCGCAATCGGTTAAACTCATAATTTCTTTTTTGTGCTTCTGAAGAGGTTACAAGTGCCGCATATTTTGTTTTGGCCGCCGAATAATTTGCCACGGCATTGGCCACACTTGCAAATAACTCGTTTTGAGTTTGCTTAATATTAAGTTTTTGTTGCTCACTTGTAATCTCAGCTTGCTTTACTGCGATACGAATACGTCCATTGCTGTATAGGGGAATGCTTAAATTGAAACCAAGCGATTTTCCAAGGTTGCCATTAATCTGATTAGAGAAGGGGCGCATTACCAATGCATCGTAAGCCAAATTTGGCGACAATACAGTTTCATTAGTTCCTTGAACATAGCCCGAAGGCAAGTAAATAACTCGAGGATTTACAAAGTCTTGAAAATTATTAGAAAACAAAGTACTCAAATTTGCATTCATGCTCAAAATAGGGTAGTAGGCCCCTTGCGAAATGGTTCGCTGCATGCTTGAAGCTTTGTAACGCAAATTGGATAATTCAATTTCAGGCATTATGCCAATTGCTTTTTCATAGATGCTTTGCGTACCTTCCAAAATTACTTCGTCGGGCACATTTACTGTAGGACTTTCAATTTTAAAATTTTCGTCGAAAGGCACCTGCAGAAGCGTGGCAAGTGATAAAAGCGATAGTCGATAGTTGTTTTCTGCATTCACTAAATCAAGTCTATCCGATGCCAATTTTGCTTCAAGTTCCAGCACATTACTCTGATTCGTGTTGCCCGACTTGAAGAGTACATTGGCAGTTTCTAATTGTTTTTCGGTTGAGCTTAGCGTCGATTTGATGGTATTAATATTTTCTTCATTAAACAAAATCTGTAGAAACTGGGTAGCAACCTGCAGTGAAATGGTATTGCAAATTACTTCCAAATCCTTTCGGCTAACTTCCTCATTTATTTTACCAAGTTTTATTGTGTTTATATTTTGAAATCCATTAAACAAGGTTACGTTCGAGCTCAACCCAAATTGACCGCTTTGAACATTTTGTTCAACGTAGGTATTATTTACAGGATTTATATTTCTTCCAAAGCTAAAATTATAGCCTGCAAATGCTGAAAGGCTTGGCAATAGCGCTTCCTTATTCATCTCTAAAGTTAGCCGATTGCTAGCAATAACTAATTGTCCTTTTTTAATGGTAAGATTATTTTCCAAAGCCTTGTCAATGGATTTCTGTAAGGTCCATAAATCCTGGGCTTGTATGTTTTCAAACCCTAGCAGAAATGCTATGCCAGTTACCAATAATCGTTTCATAAAAAATTCTAACTTTATATTAATGAATCAATGTTTTTACTCTAGGTTTAAAAAATGAATTTAAGAATCTGCTTCAGCTAAATTCAAAATAGTGTGATCTTAAATTTCAATTGTATGCTTTTTTTATTTCTTCATATTTTTTTTCAAAAATTTCTCCATCGCTTTGTAAAATTCAAATTGATTTTCTTCGTTGTGAAATCCATGGCCTTCGTTCTCTTTTACCATATACTCAACTTTTACACCTCGTTGTTTCAGGGCGTTTACAATTTGATTACTTTCGTCAATATTTACACGAGGGTCTTTGGCGCCTTGAGCAACAAATAATGGGCTTTTTATTTTGTCGACATGAAAAACCGGAGAAGCAGCTTTTAACATTTCAAGATCTGTGTCAGGGTTTCCTACCATTTCATGCATCATTTCAAGGTAAGGTTTCCAGTAAGGAGGAATGGTATTCATAAACGAGATAAGGTTTGAAACACCTACATAGTCTACCCCACAAGCATACAAATCTGGTGTAAAAGCTAAACCTGCCAAGGTTGCATAGCCGCCGTAACTTCCACCATAAATACCAACACGTTTAGGATTGGCGATTCCTTCTTTTATCAACCAATTTACGCCATCGGTAATATCGTCTTGCATTGTTTTTCCCCATTGTTTAAAGGAAAGTTCCATAAATTCACGGCCATAGCCAACCGAACCACGGAAATTAATTTGCAAAACGGCATAACCTCTATTGGCCAAAAATTGCACTTCAGGGTTAAATCCCCAATTATCTCTTGCCCAAGGGCCACCGTGCGGATTAATTATTACCGGCAAATTTTTTGGATCTTTTCCGACCGGTAAGGTAAGGTACCCGTTAATAATTAAACCATCTCGGCTCGCAAAAGTAATTGGTTTCATTACGGCCATTTTTTCCTCTTTCAACCAAGGACTTATATCCGTTATCTTTGTTAAGGTATTTGTCGAGAAGGTATAAAGATAATATGATCCTAAGCTACGATCACTATAAGTTCTTACTATAAAAACGTTTTCATCTTTTGTTGATGAACTTAGCGATATCTCATAACCATTAAGCTGTGCTTCAAGGTTTTTAAAAAGTTTTTCAGTTGGCTCATCTAAAAATTTACGATAGCGCTTCCAAGTCGTAAACGAAATTGCTGTTAATACTTTACGGTTTCTAGAATAGGATAAATTTCCAGCATCCACTTCCGGATGTTCAAATAGATTGGTTAATTCCTTGCCGGTACTTGGGTCCATTTTAAGTATAGCTGCCTTATCACGACCTAAATTCGAACGAACAAAAATGTTTTTATTATCGAAATCAAAAAATAATGGTTCTACAGATTCTTTAAAGTTTGTGGTAAAAATAGTTACAAAGGAATCGTTTTCGGTTTCACGGTGCATAAAACTCGAACTCGTGCCATCGGTTGTTACTGCTATTCTAAGTTTGCCATTATGGTCTGTTAACCAACCGGTTATATTACCTGGATTTTTAGCAATTTTTGTCATCTCACCAGTATTAATATCCAAGCGGTAAACATCAAAAACTTCTTTGTTATCCTTGTTTAGCTGTATAAGCATTTCGTTGTCATTGTCTTCCAACTCATCAACAAAATCTGCCCTAACGCCTTCGAATGGTGTAAGATCTTTTAAATTTGTACCATCAACATTTACAGCGTAAAGATGAAAATTTTCGTCACCGGCATTATCTTTTAAATAAACAATTCTTGAACCTGATTTCCAGAAATATCCGCCTAAATCGCGATCGGTTACACTAGTTATTCTAGTTGCCTTTTCGCTGCCAATCGGTTGAACGAAAATATTCATTCTTTTTTTAAATGGTCCTAAATAAGAAATGTATTTGCCATCCGGTGATATTTGATAGGCACTTTTCTTTGGATGTTTGAAAAAATTCTTTAATGGAATTTGCTTTTGAGCATACGTATTAAAACCAATCATAAATAAACTTAGAGTAAGGGTTACAGTTTTTAAAGGCTTAAAATAATTCATGGCTGCGAAGTAAGTCTGTATTTTTCTTTCCATTGACATATTGGGGATAAAAGGAAATGTTTTTTAGATAAAAAAAACTTTCTGCATGGCAAAGTATGTTTTTACAACTTTTTAATTAAAGGTTACTTCAAAATTTTAAAATTACTTTATGAGGAAGCGAGGAGATAATCAGCTTTGCCAAATCGTAAAAGTACATTCATTTCAAAAAATGAAAATATTAACGCAGAATTGTTACAAATAGAAATTCAGATGTTTAAAATGCAACTAGCTAAATTACACCAATTGTACAAAATAAACAGTCCAATTTTAATTTTTTGACCTGTGAACTGTAATTTTATTATATCGGTATTTAGCGTAGTAAATTTAATAAATAGCTTTGGGCAATTTATTGGATTCAATTGGTATCATTTGCAAACTAGATAGTTGCTACTTCTTCATGGAATCAACCTACAAATATGAATTTTTTCTAATCGCTTTTTAAATTATGTAAATTAGCTGTCAGCCTTTAATTTTGCTGATGTAATCCTTAAGGTTTAGACAAATGGAAAGTGTGGCAATCGGAGATAATTAACTTTCAAACTATTACAAAATTAGTTGAGAGGAAAAACTTTTCAAACCGAAGAACTATCCATCTACTAAATCTGTTGTAATCAGTGATGCATCTTATTTCTTTGATTTGGGCATCCCAACTTTAGGTAACATGTCATTTGCCTTATCAACTTTATCTTGAAAGAGCGGCAGCTTCTTATATTTCTCCAATGAATTTTTAATCCGAATGATTGGCACCTTTCTTGAATTTAATTCTTTGATATTCAAAAGGAAAAGTTAATCATTTTTTCTTCTAACCAAAAATGAATCGTAATCGATTCCATTTCTAAAATTTACCAAGGATTTATCTTTTGCCAAGAACGACAAAATCTTTCTTTACTTCCATCATTTATTTTGCACTTCCCATTCTGTAAAGTCTATACTTACTTCACCACTTCCTTCTGCAAATCCAACTATTTGGATACTTGTCTGTAAAACTATAAACTACGGTAACAACCAAAGCAAGTGCTTTTTCGCTATCCGAATTGTTTGAAACTATCTCTTCATTTATTTCGCCAATTCCTAGGCCTTTGTCACCAAAAGCAAGATTATAAAGGCCTTTCAAATTAGTTTCATTAAGCGTAACAATTTCAGGAATTCTACCTTTTGGTCCTTCACTAACAAACTCAAAAATCATTAAAGACTTTTCAACCCTTTAGTCATATCAGGCAGTCTCATTACGCTTTATAATCTCTCAAAGATAAAAAAACTCTCGTAATTCGACAATTTTTCATTAAAGGACGAATGAACGATAATTTTCACCTTAGTGCGAATAGGTATCCGTTATTTCGTAGCTGTCAGCGCCTATTTTTAAAGTGTATTTAATAATTAAATTATTGCCGTTTAAATCCAATATGGTGTAATCATCTCCATTCCAATCCAAGTTTTTTTGACTTGAAGTAAAAATCCAAGATCCTTTGTATGAAGTTGGTTCGTTCGAAAAACATTTAGTATTTGCTTTTTCAGTGGTTGTTGAGTCGCTATTAAATTTATAGGTATCATCTTTTTCACAAAGTGTCATTTGGCTTAACAAGTCGGTTGATGCACCGTCTTTTCCATCAGTATCAACAGCAACATTGCAAACGCTTGAAGATAATTTCCAAGCAGAAGCAATAATTAATTCAGTTTTAGTACGCGTGTCAGGAGTTGGAGTAGCAGCATCTTCTTTACAACTTTGGAGAGTTAAAACTCCTAGTGTAATAGCAACAAAAGTTAGGGCGATAAATTTATAAATCGATTTCATAGTTATATAATTTTTGTGCAATTTAGAATAATTTTTAAAATTTGAAAGTATTTAAAAATTTTGCAGCTTTTTCAGCTTTTGAAATGACAAGATTGAAAAGAATTGAATTTGAGCTTTTGATTATTGTCATGGCTTTAACTCAAACATATCCCAGTCTTTCCAGAAAGGAGTTTTATCGCGGGTTTCCTTGAGGGATGATTTATACAATATTGACACCGAATATCCTTCCTTCGATTTCATATCATTCATTATATTGCCCGAAGCGTCATAAATGCAACTATGTCCACTGTATAAAAGGTTATTTCCATCCGTTCCTATTCGATTTAAGCCAATCACAAAACTTTGGTTTTCTATAGCACGAGCAGGAAGCAGCGCTTGCCAATGATTAATTCGTTTATCAGGCCAATTCGCAACAAAAATCATTATATCTGCTAGGTTGGTATTTTTGCACCAAACCGGAAATCGTAAATCATAACATATAAATAAATTAATACTCCACCCTTTAAATGAAACATTGACCTGTTGATTGCCGGCTTCAAAATATTTGTCTTCATCGGCATAAGCAAATCGATGCCTTTTATCATAATATTTAAAGGAATGATCCGGCGATACAAACAGGAAACGATTAAAATACTGCCCATTTTCTTGAATGATTATACTTCCGCAAAGCGCAACTTCATTATCTACCGAAATCTCTTTCATCCACTCTACAGTTTCGCCTTGCATGGTTTCAGCAAAAGGAGCAGGGTTTAGCGTAAAACCAGTCGAAAACATTTCAGGTAAAATAACCAGTTCAACGACAGGGTGCTCTTGTTTAATCGTATCAATTGTTTGACTATAATTGGCAAGATTTACTTCCTTATTTTCCCAAACAATATCTGTTTGAATCATGGCTACGGTTAATTCTTCTGTATGCGTATTTTTCATGAAATATTACTTTTTATAAATAGAATCTAATATGTTTTTAAACAGCTTGTTTTTTAAATGAAGGTAAAAGGGCAGCTTTTTTAATTCGGTTTAATTATAAGCGGTTTAAAATGGCGGCTGCTTTGTTTAGCGTTTCATCCTCTTTCGCAAAACAAATTCTAAGCAGCTTTTGGTCTGTCTTATCATGATAAAAAGAAGAAAGCGGAATAGTAGCCACTTTATGCTCTGCTATTAAACTTTTAGCATAAGTATAATCTTGTTCCTCTGTAATATTCGAGTAATCTAACAATTGAAAATACGAGCCTTTAGATGGCAAAATCTTAAATTTTGATCCGGATAAAAGACCTACCATTTTATCGCGTTTTGCCTCATAAAATGCTGAAACTTGCAAATAACTTGATTCGTCTTGGAGCATAGTATTAAAAGCCCATTGTGCCGGTGTAAAGCTGCAAAAAGCGTTGTATTGATATACTTTTCTGAATTCCTTTGTCATGGGTGCAGGTGCAATAACATAACCTGTTTTCCAACCAGTAACATGGTAGGTTTTGCCAAAAGATGAAACGATAAAACTTCTTTTGCTTAATTCTTCATTTAAAGCCACACTTTGATGTTTCATTCCATCAAAAATTATGTGTTCGTAAACTTCATCACTTAAAACTAAGATATTGGTATTTCTGGTTAGTCTTGCAAGGTTTTCCAAATCATCCAAACTAAAAACAGAAGTTCCTGGATTATGTGGTGAATTTATAATAATCATTTTGGTTTTAGCCGTAATTAAGGATTCAATTTCAGACCAATTAACAGTGAATTCAGGATAAACTAAACTGCTATAAACAGGAATTCCGCCACAAAGTTCAATGGCAGGAACATAACAATCGTAAGCTGGCTCTATAACGATAATTTCATCGCCTTTTTGAATAGTTGCTGTGATAATCGTAAAAATGGCTAAAGTTGCACCCGGAATTACCGTAATCTCAGTATCTGGATTATAGGTTCGCCCGTACAGTTTTTGCGTTTTTTGAGCAATACTTTCCCTTAAAGGCAAAACACCTTGCATAGGTGCATATTGATTATTTCCGTCGAGCATGGCTTTAGATAATGCATCTATTAATTTTTCGGAGCAACCGAAATCAGGGAATCCTTGGGATAAATTTACAGCACTGTATTGTTTAGCTAAAGCACTCATTTCAGTAAAAATAGTTGTGCCGGTATTTGGTAGTTTTGATAAAAATGATGGAGTCAATTTTAGAACAGATTATGTAATTCAAAACAAAAGAAAATCGAGGTTAAAACATAGCAGTTTATTAAGAGTGGAAATAACATTTTAAGTGACTGTGACAATTCGACCCATTCCGTTTAATTAAATTTGTAAAAAATTGCATATTTAAAACTTTTAATAGAAAAAACGAACATGTACGAAAATTTGAAAATAGGTATTGTAGAAGACGACCTTTTGACGGCTGAAATGATAAAGAACACACTCTCTGGTTGCGGTTACAATTCAACGCAATCGGCTAGCTCCTATTTAAAAGCTGTAAAAATGATAAAGAAAGAAAGTCCTGATATCTTGCTTATTGATATTGGCTTGGATGGAAAGCGCGACGGTATAGATCTTGCAGAAACCATAAATAAAAAGTATCGTATTCCTTTTATTTTTATATCATCCCATGCCAACAAGGAAATGGTTGATAGAGCTAAGAATGTTTTTCCTCAGGCATACATCACAAAGCCTTTCACAGCCGAAGAGTTAAATTGTGCTATCGAAATATGTTTAAATAACTCCGTTGTTCTTAAAGATGACGATGATTCAGTCAACAGCGCTATATTTTTAAAGAATGGTCATTATTTTTTTAAGTTTAAATTTAAAGATATTAAATACATCGAAGGTGATTATAAAAGTTCAATGATTCATACCAATTTGAAAGATATGCTTATCAGTATGGGATTAAGTGAATTGAAGTTAAAACTTGACGAACAGTTTTTTTTCAATGTAAGCAGCACGGTAATCGCTAATATTGAATACATCCAGAGCTTTAGCAGCGATCATGTTATTATAGAAGGCAATCGCATTCCTGCAAGTAAAAAGTATTTAGACGAAATGCTTGATAAATTCCAAGTTTTTTAAATATTTTGTTTGAAAAATTTTCCTAAAAAATAAAATAGAAGTATCACAATAACAAAATTCCAAGTTTCAGAACAATTTTGTTGTTTTTTATTTGATTCAAAACTCCTAGATTTGAATCTTATTTTTATATGTCAATTCTTTAAAAGGATTATTTTTTTTATTTATAACGTTGCAAAGTTTTTCCTACCAAATAACTGAATTTATCAAATGAACGAAAAAATCAAAATTGGAGTGGTTGAAGATGAGGAAATGATGGCCCAATTAATATGTAAAACTCTGGACAATCTTGGTTATACAGCTACCAAACCTGCCGAAAGTTTTGAGCGTGCTATCGATATGATTGAAAAGGAAAAACCGGATATTATTTTACTGGACATTTTTTTAAACGGAAAAAAAGATGGTATAGATTTAGCCGACATCATCAACAAAAAGTATAAAATTCCATTCATTTTCCTCACATCAAATACAAAAAAGGAAACCTTAGAACGAGCAAAAACAGTTAATCCGCCTGCGTATCTCGTTAAGCCTTTTAATAATGAAGAATTATATTGCGCCATTGAAATTTGCTTTAATAACTATTCTAAATCAAAATTACCGGCACAGCAAAAAGGTAATTATATCATAAACGATTCATTCTTTATTAAAGACGGTTACCATTTTATAAAAGTTAAATACAACGATATTTATTACGTTGAAAGTGATCACGTTTATATACACATTCATACATCTGCTAAAAAATTGACCATACGTTCATCGCTTGGCAATTTTATTGAGAATGTAAACAACGAAATCTTTTACAGACTGCATAGAAGTTATCTGATTAATATGAATCATATCGAGGCTATCAATACAGATAATGTGATTGTTAAAGGAGTTAAAATTCCAACAACCAAACATTATCACGATGAATTGCTTTCAAAACTAAAAATTGCCTAGACAGGGATACTAAATTTTTGGTAGAAGCTTTACTGAAATTATCTACCAAGCAAGAAAATTACTTGGTACCACACCAACCTTATACGTTTTTTCAAGGATTCCTTTTTTTGAAAAAATTAATACCTCTCCTCGGCTCACAAAATCTTTGGCGTTTGAAACAAACAGTTTGCCTGTTTTTATTTCAATATGAAGGCTATAGAAATTTGTCCCCGAATTTTGAATAATCATAGGTTTGCTTGGTAATGAATTTAAGTGATTTGGAAAGCCATAAATGCCTTGTTGTATAAAATATAAACTGTCACCGGCAGGGTTTTCTTTAAGATTGGTAGGATTAAAATCAATTTTGTTAAACAACCATTTCTTGATTATTTTTTTTGTTTTTGGATCAATGCAAAATAAGCCCCCGGTTTTGCTAACCGTATAATCTCCCGAACAAAGTAAATAAACATGACCATCTTTTCCTTCTAGTATCGAAGAACCACCGTATGCAACTTCAACACTATCGGTTATTTTATCACTTAATGCATTTACCACATAAACATAATTGCGATTGTGGTTGCTTATCCACACTTCTTCCTTTATCAATATAAGTTCTTCCGTCCAACCCGGGCAAGATATTTGACCTGTTTTTGTAAAGGTTTTAGTATCAATAATACTGATAGAATTGGCATACAGGTCGGTGACGTAAACTTTTCCCGTAGGAATCTCTTTGACAAATCGGGGTGAGCGCAATCCTTTAATGGTAGTAACAGTTTTAAAAGTATTTGGATTAATGACTTCAATTTTCCCTGAATTATTTACAATCAGCCAAGCCAAATTATCAATAATACACATACTCTGAAAAATATCACCCAAGGGTCGGTTATTGGCAAGTTTGAAAACATCTTCGTGAGTATTTAAACTGTCGTTTTCTAAATTTAAATAGTGCAACGAAGCATTGCCATAAGAAAATGTTCCTTCATTTACAACGAATAGTCCTTTGCCTTTTTGAATTTCTATTGCCGGTTTATCAATGCTTTGTTCTTTACATCTTGACAAAAGGAAAATTAATGAAAATATACCAAAAGTTAGTATTATTAACGACCGATTGAAAAATTTAAACTTATATATAAAGGTTATCACGGTATTCATGCTCTATTAAATCCAAGTATGTTATTATTTATGAAATGTGCCTTTATAACCTAAAACCTTTATAAATGAAGTGATTCGTGTTTGCTGAAATTTGAATATAAAAAAATCCTTTTGGAAGAAATTCACCATCAATTAATTCCTCAGATTTATAACTTTCCATTTCATGGATTAATTGGCCTCGGCTGTCATATATTTTTACAATTGAGTTAAAAGTTTTTTCAAAATGAATGCTTAAATAATCTTCAGATTTGAGGGGATTAGGACCTTTAACTAAAATTGGATTCTCTAAATCCAATATCGTCGTTGTGTTAAGCTCATGAATAATTCCAATGGCATCTAAATCAAATCCTGAAGAAGGAAATGGGGTAGGCCAAGGATCGTTTATTTTGCGAAAAGCAGTGTCTAATGAGGCATATTTTGAGTTTATTGAGCCTACAACATCAACAATTCGAACGTATAAAATTTGATTTTTATTTAAGTCTTTATAATCGGGTAATTCATCCAAATCAAAGGGTGTTCCGTATCCATATCGATATTTTCCTGCAAGGTTGTTAATGTTTTCAGGTTCAGTATAATCAAAAGGGCCTGTTTGTGTACCGGTATCCGTTAGGGAACTAGATGAAAATCTAAAAAAACGTCTGCCATCTGAACTTACTTCAACAAAAGCCAATTCCAAATAACGGTCGTCGAAAGTGTTTTCAAAAACAGCAAAATCAAAACCCGGGCCATTTGTAATTGGTTTTGTAAATCGACAAAGTGCAATTCCGCTATCTCCTAAACTTAAAACACCATTTTCGCCGGCCTTGCCAATAACGGATGCGCTATCGCCAATGCTCGCAAAGCCTGAATCTTTTTCAGCGATATTTTTCCAACCTCGATAAATAGTGCATCCTGCTGCCCAATTAATAAAAATAGCTGAATCTTTGTTAAGTGCTGTGCTTCCTATCTTTCCTGCCGCCGGGGCATATTGTGCCAAACAATTTGCACAGCTAGAAAGTAAGGAGCTAAGAAATAGAAAATATTTTATCATTATTTTAGAATTTGTAATTAACACCTAGTTCCACATTAAATCCAGGCATGGGTCGCCAAATAATTGCCTCATACATTTTATTTAAAACATTATTGGCTTTAAAAAACAGGTCGCCTTTCGTTTTTTTTATGCTGAATGATTGACTCAATGCCAAATTTAAAAGGCCATAGGATTGCATGATATCTTCATTGTCACTGCTGCTGTATCGTTTCCCTACAAATAATGCACTTACCAAAAAACTACTATTGAGGTAGGAAATACCTGCAGTGCCCGATACCTTATTCAAAGGGATATAGATAAGTTGTTTGCCATAATTAGCATCGCTTTTTTCGTCATTAAAGGATTCTGTGTAATTGGCTTGCATTCCAAACTTGCTCACTATTTTCGAATTTAATTTTAAGATTAAATTGCTCCTTAATTCAATGCCTTGGCTCTTTACTTGACCAATATTAATTGGCGACCAAATTTGAGCATTGATTGGTTGCCAAAGTATCCAATTAGATATAATTCTTGAAAACCCGGTTAAGGATATGTCGAAGGTTTTTAAATTATAACGGAAACTTAATTCCTCGGCCCAGCCGGTTTCAGGTTTTAGTAAAAGATTGCCACCCGGATTCCAGTATAAATCATTTAAGGTTGGAATTCTGTAAACTCGACTCAATTGTCCATATATCTCAATCGATTTATTGAGTTTTGTTCTAAACCCAAAGCCTGGAATGATAGGCAGGCGATGGTCACCAAGCCACTCTTCTCTAAAATTGATGGTAAAAATGGATTTTAGTTTAAGAATACTAATTTGGTATGTCGACCAAAATGCAGTTTGATTGCGAACGGCTGTTGATGTATAATTTGTTGCCTGTGCGAATGAATTGGTTTGCAAAACGCCAAAGCTTAAAACATCAAGATGATTAAAATTGATACGAACTTCAGCATCATTAACAAAAAGATTTGATGTTGAAACAGACCTCAAATAGCTAGCAGAATCATCATATACTAGATAATCATTTTGCCAAAGACTTCGGTATTTTAATCCCAAGTTCTTCAATTGATAGCTCCATTGCAGCATGCCTTTGTGCGATTGGTCGTCTTGAAATGCCTTTGAATTATAGGTTAACATGGTTGAAGGAATTTCTCTTTTTGCTGCACTTCCCCAATACCATATTTTAAAAGATCCCATTCGCGCTGTATTTAAGTTGCTTTGATGCAATATCGAAAAAGTTTTACCCAGAGCATTTTCTAAAATTTGTTTAGGTTGGCCAAATTCAGCTCTGTTAATAAATGGAAAGTTGTTAAGAGCTTGATTGTAAATCCAAGCCGTAGAGGATTTCCAGTTTTTTTGAGAATAATTAAATTTAAATCCGTTGGTAAAGTTTCCAAAACTTCCAACCGATTGAAGTGCTTGTCCGCTAACACCCTTATTTATCAAAAGATTATCCGATAAATTGATGCCCCCACCAATTGAGCTGCTACCTTGAATACTTCCTGCTAATCCGGGAACAACATTTATATTCCCAAATAGAAAATTTGGAATTAGGTTCAAATCATTCAATCCATTTACTGGACTGTTAATGGTTAACCCATTCCAATTTAAGGATGTTTGCTGGGCTGTGCCGCCGCGCAGTGAAGTTGAAGCCAGGCAGCCGGGTCCGTAACTTCGAATTACTATTCCACTCGAAATGTCTAGTAAACTGCCTAAATTTTGTGAGTTAACAAAATGTTTTAAAAGACTGTCGGGTTTATCTGTATTTAAGCCGAAATTAAATAAATCAGATCGTTCTGCATTTATGGAAATTTCTCTAAGATTTTTTTTCATTACAGAGTCTGTTTGCGCCAAAACGGGCAAAATGCCAAAATTTAAAAAAGAAAATAAAACTAAATACCTAACCATTTTTATTGCCGCCTTTAATCCCTAAAGCGGAAATTATTATTCACAGATTCTGGCAGGTTTTCTGACTCGTTCCCTTCCCAATAATTTATCAGGATGCAGCCTTCCCATCTTACCATTGGCTCGACAGTGACTTGTGAATGCATTTTTTGGAACTTACAGCAGAGGGTACTGTCCCTGATTTTCACAGGATTCCCTTGCACCAGTTTCTTAGTGCGAAAATAGTTAATTCCAGAATAGTATTATCAAATTTCAAGAACTTAAAAGTTAGGTAATGTTTAATTTTAAGTTAATTTAAGCATTGAAGTGCTTTATAAAACCTACTCACACAAGACTCTTGTTCAAATAACATTGAGAATAATTTTTATTATTTTTATTAATTTTGGATACTTGGTATAACTTGAATCAAAATGAAACGGACCAAAGCTTGGAGTAATTTGTGAATCTAGCTTTTCTCTACTCGGACTATAATTTTTCCTATTGTGAAATATAAGCCATCATTTAAAAACAATGAATTAATATTGCATTAAATCTATTGAAAAAGTTTTTCGCTTTTGGTTTTTTGTGCCTCATCTGTTTTCATGTTATGGGTTACTTATTGTTTTTTAAAATAAAGCAATGGTGTATAAACGATGAAATGGATAAAACCTACCGAAATATTGAAACTTTATATATCCCGCATAATTACTTTAAGCAGCACCGAATTAGAAACGGAAAGGAAATAATTTGGCAAGGTAAAATGTATGATATTAAATGGGCTAAGCTAAAAAATGATGTGATGGTTGTTAAAGCAATCTACGATGCCAAAGAACATACCTTAATTTCTAAATACACCAAACATGTACAAAAGCAACATGATAAAGGAATGAATTCATCATATTCTTTATCAAAAATTTTAAAATTTGAATATTTGCCGCACTTATTCTTTCAGGCTAAAAATAGTTTTACAATCATCCAAAATATACCGGTTGAGCAAGAAAGAACTTGTGGCGGTTTTCTCAAAGGTCTATTTCAGCCACCACAACATCTGTAATTTATTTAAGAAGAATTTTGCCATCAAAATAAAACATTCAATAAATCCGGTATCAGTTTACTCAGGATCTTCTGTTTTTTTTTGTAAAGTGAATCAGAATTCATTGTAGAATTTTAAGTAAATCACATTTCTTTTATTCCAAAATAATCAAGCAGAGGTTAAAAATTACCTTACTCGATTTATAATCAGCAGTTAAAATTTGAAGTTT
>Ga0105048_10002237_pt1 | contig 31255 bp, 25 predicted proteins | sample MAT05_FD_78382 | JGI IMG/M metagenome (GOLD analysis project Ga0105048, IMG submission 78382) | Freshwater microbial communities from Lake Fryxell liftoff mats and glacier meltwater in Antarctica - MAT-05 | ecosystem: Environmental > Aquatic > Freshwater > Ice > Liftoff microbial mat | place... | reverse complement strand
TGGTCTCAACATTCCCGATAAGGAGGTCTTTAGTCTCGACCTGGAAGCCAACAAAGTGTATTACATACAGGGCGATATGAAAACGCGGCTCATGACGCAGAAGCTGGTTTTGACAGAGGTGACGGAGTCTACCGCCAAGAAAAAACTTCCCGACATGAAGATTGACAACTGCATGAAGGAGTAGTAATGGATAGAGCTGTTTTCCCTAACTCCCGAAAAACTCCCACGCATATGAGGATATTCCTTACGTTTTGTCTCGCCATGGAGTTTGTGGGCTGTTTGGCCCAGGGTACTTATGCTCAAAGTGCCTCCAACGATACAGCCTATACCCAGCCCTACCGAAATCAGGTGCATTTTTCGCCCCGGCAAAACTGGACAAATGACCCGAATGGACTAGTGTTTTATGAGGGAGAATACCACTTGTTTTTTCAGCACAATCCCCTCGGGATTCGGTGGGGGCATATGACCTGGGGCCATGCCGTTAGCCCTGACCTGATGCACTGGAAAGAACTGTCCCCGGCCATTACTGAAGATACCGTTATGGCGTTTTCGGGCAGTGTGGTTGTCGATGAACGCAATACCAGTGGTTTCGGACGTGATGGTAAAGTGCCGCTGGTTGCCGTTTATACGGGGCACCGCGAAGGAAATCAGAGTCAGTTTTTGGCGTATAGCCTGGATAAAGGACGCACCTGGGCAAAATACACGGGCAACCCCGTTCTCGACCGCAACCAAAAAGATTTCCGAGACCCTAATGTATTCTGGCATGAACCGTCCGGGCAATGGATCATGTCGGTAGTGTTACCACAGGAGCAGCGAGCCTTGTTTTACGGTTCGCCGAATTTGAAAAACTGGACTGAGTTAGGCGATTTTGTCGTGCCGAACAAAGCATTGGGGATTTGGGAGTGTCCGGCTATGATGCCCGTGCCGATTGAAGGCGACAGCACTGGGAACAGGATAAAATGGGTTATGCTTATGTCGGTGAGCGACGGCGCACCGGCTGGTGGATCAGGCATGCAATACTTCGTGGGTGATTTCGACGGGAAGCGGTTTGTATTGCAGGATACCGTCACTCGCTTTCTGGATTATGGGAAAGATTATTATGCCGCTATTCAGATCAATAATCTCGACCGTCCGGTTACGATCGGGTGGATGAATAACTGGCAGTATGCTAATGATATTCCCACTTCACCATTTCGGGGAGCCATGACCATGCCGCGTGAGTTAAGCCTTCGCAAATTGCCAACCGGCTACGTGCTTCATCAAACATTGGCCAGAGAAGTTGTGGCCATTCAGGGAAACGAAACGCAGATAGCCGTAATCAAAGGTATTGACCATACCAAAGAAGCCAACGAGTTTGTGAAGGATGCCGATGCATACGAACTAATGATCCGGGGCAGCATTGGGAATTTTGGGGTGAAACTGAAAACCGGCCCGAATGAGGAAACAGTGATCGGCTACGACTCTACCCGGCGTGAAGTGTATGTAGATCGAACCAAGTCGGGCCGAATAACCGATAATCCCAAGTTCTCTGCCCGGACTACAGCTCCACTCGTAGTAGAAACACCATCCGGTCAGAAAACTCCCAAACCACAGCTGACGCTGCATATTGTAGTAGACCGGGCTGCCATCGAAGTGTTTGTTGATGGCCAACAACCGGTTACCATGACAAACCAGATTTTTCCGTCCTCAACCAAGCCCCAACTGGAATTTTTCGGCAAAACACTTCGCTCTATCGAGATGCGCCGGTTAGATTCTGTCTGGAAATGACTTATTCTAAAGACGTTAGAAAATAGATATCGGACGTTTGACTTTTGGTCCTTGCAAGAAAAACTATGAAACTCATCCTTACGCTTACCTTACTTTTTACCCTGACACTTGTCAAGGCTCAATCTGTTGACGAAAAAGCTGTTGTAGCCGCCGAAAAAGCCCGCTTTGATGCCCAAGTCTCTAAAAATGCCGAAGTCCTCAATCAATTGCTGGCCGAAGACATGGTTTATGTTCACTCCAACGGCAATGTGGACAACAAACAATCGTATATTCAGTCGATTAAAGACGGAAATTCGACGTATAATTCAATTGACATTCAGGAACAAAAGGTCAGGATGTACGGGAAAACAGCTATTGTTAACGGCGTATGCTACATCAAAAGACCCCTTGTCGATGGCAAGAATAACGACCTGAAACTTCGCTATACCGACGCGTACGTGAAAAAAGACGGCCGCTGGCAAATGGTCACCTGGCAGTCGTTCAGGATGCCGACTCAGTAAAAGAGAACCAAGATTTTGAGAGGATTTTTAGGATTAAACAAGATTTTGTTGCGTCAGCTATCCTGTTTAATCCTAAAAATCTTGGTTCTGATTTGTTCTTCTTCCCTTAAATTCTGCTCGATTCTCCCAATGTCGCATCCCGACTTGGGCTGTATATTGGTGTAGGTGCGTTATCCTCCGCCGGTGAATTATCATCGTAATCTACGCCACCGGCTGCAGCGCCTGTGCCAAAAGCTCCCATAGTGCCGGAGCCTGCTACCATAGTCGAATCGATAGTTGCTTCGTTCCTAACACGGTCATTGTCACGATAACGATCAAACGAATCATCGTCGTCCTGATTGTTGCGCTCGTCGGCAGCCCGGCCATTAATAAACGACTCGGCTAGTTGCGTTAGCTTCTTATCCGTATTTTTCTCCTCATCAAGGGTCTGTTGCAGCAACTGTGCCGCTTCATTATGGCCTAGCACTCGCGCCAGTGTGACTACCGAACCATACGAAGCAATTTCGTGGTGCTCAACTTTCTGAGCAGCCATAATCAAGCCTGCATCCCGAGTTAGTGATCCTGATTCTGTGTTTGATATTACGCGCTGTCCATCGTCGACCAGACCATCAATGGCGTTGCAGGTTCCTTCATCTACCGAAATACCAAGGCTGTCGAAAACACGCTCCAAACGAGTTCGCTGATTACGCGATTCCTCCTGATGATGCAGGAAAGCGCTGCGTACTTCGTCTGTAGTAGCCGCATCGGCCATGTCGCCAAGGGCATCGATAGCCTGCCCCTCGGCATAATAAATGCCTTTCAATTCGGAGACAAACAGGCTTTTTAAGCCTTCTCCCGTGTCTGTGTCATTTCCGCTAAAGAAATTCGACACACGATCCATGAACGATGCCATAGTGATTGTGTTTTAAGGTTTCGTTGAACTACACAACTATTGCCCAATTACTGTGCCGATGCTGATCTACTGTGAGTTAGCCGTCGAAGACTGACTCCGTATGAGGTGTAAAATCTACAGTTTGAGTAGGCTTATTCCCCCGCTTTAAACGTGCCAAACCGAACGGTTTAGCGGCATAAAGTGTTGGTACGTTACAATCCTGTTTACATTGTGGGAGTCGATTGCCCGGCATTGTTTGTGCAGCATTCTATTCTTTTGCGTCTATCTTTGGCGCAAAGCAACGAGAGATTGTGGGGTACGCATCAACCTGAAAGCCTAATTATGTCAAAGAACTTAGTCATAGTGGAGTCGCCCGCCAAGGCGAAAACCATTGAAGGCTACTTAGGAAAAGATTTTACCGTTCGGTCGAGTTATGGCCACGTTCGCGACTTACCCAAGGATGGGTTAGCCGTTGACGTGAGCAATGGCTTTATACCCGCTTACGAGGTATCACCTGATAAGCGGCAGTTAGTCAGTGAGTTAAAAAAAATGGCGAAAGCTGCCGAAGAAGTCTGGCTCGCCACTGACGATGACCGCGAAGGCGAAGCTATCTCGTGGCACCTCAAAGAGGCCCTCGGTCTCCGCGACAATACCAAGCGAATTGTATTTCGGGAGATTACCAAAACTGCGATCCTGAATGCCATTGGTCAGCCCCGCTCCATTGACATTGACCTTGTTAATGCTCAACAGGCCCGGCGTGTTCTCGACCGATTGGTAGGCTACGAATTGTCGCCCGTGCTTTGGCGTAAAATTAAAGGGGGTAGCACCGGCCTTTCAGCGGGGCGCGTACAGTCGGTTGCGTTGCGGCTGGTTGTTGATCGCGAGCGCGAAATCGAGAAGCACCAATCTAAATCTAGCTTTAAAGTAACGGCTCAGTTTGTGGTTGATGGCGGCAAGATCCTGAATGCCGAATTGGCCAAGAACTTTGCCACCGTTGAGGAGGCCCGAGGTTTCCTTAACCAGTGCCTGGGCGGAATCTTCACGATCAAAAACCTTGAAACGAAGCCCGCCAAAAAATCACCTGCTCCCCCGTTCACGACCTCAACGTTGCAGCAGGAGGCATCCCGCAAAATGGGTTACGCCGTTGATCGCACCATGAAACTGGCTCAGGGATTGTACGAAGCCGGTAAGATTTCGTACATGCGTACCGACTCGACCAGTCTTTCGCAGGAAGCCATAGATAAAGCAACCGCCGAGATCCAGACCGAGTTTGGACCAAATTATGTGCAGACTCGTCAGTACAAGACCAAAAATGAGTCGGCTCAGGAAGCGCACGAAGCCATCCGGCCCACAAATTTTAACGACCGGGGAGCGGGGAGTAACAAAGACGAAAAACGCCTGTATGAATTGATCTGGAAGCGGGCCATTGCCTCTCAAATGGCTGATGCTCAGTTAGAACGTACTACGGCTACGATACTGATCAAATTTGGGTTCGGGGCGGCTCCGGTGGCCGTTCAGGCATCGTCGTCGTTTGATGATAGCCCGTTCGATGTGGCCACTCCTGATGCCGCGCCCGCACCACGCCCGTATCCCAACGAACTGATTGCCCAGGGTGAAGTGATTAAGTTTGACGGTTTTTTGCGCGTGTATTTAGAGTCGAAAGACGACGAAGACGAGGAGAGCAAGGGAATGTTGCCCCCACTTCGGGTTGGGCAGGTGCTGGATTTGGGACAGATGAAAGCCACCGAGAAATTCTCGCGTCCGCAACCACGCTACGCCGAAGCCAGCCTGGTAAAAAAGTTGGAAGAAATGGGTATTGGTCGCCCGTCTACCTATGCGCCAACCATCTCGACTATTGTCAACCGGGGTTACGTGACCAAAGCCGACCGGGCAGGGCAGGAGCGGGCTTTTCGCGAAATTACACTGGCCCAGAATCAGGTGACCGAGAAAGCGGGTAAAGAGATGTATGGGTCCGAAAAAGCCAAACTCTTCCCGACCAATACGGGCATGGTGGTCAACGATTTTCTGGTCGAGTATTTTCCCGATATTGTCGATTTTAAGTTCACGGCCAATGTCGAAAAGGATTTTGACGAGATTGCCAGTGGCCGTCGCGATTGGAAACAGATGCTGGAAGGTTTCTACGATCCGTTCCACAAAAATATCGAAGAAGTACAAGGGTCCGATTCTGTATCGTTCAAAACGGGAGCCCGCGAGTTAGGCCTTGACCCTAAAACGGGTAAGAAAATGTCAGCTCGTCTGGGGCGCTACGGAGCTTTTGTGCAGATCGGCGAATCAACTGATGAGGAGAAACCTGTTTATGCCAACCTGCGCGACAATCAGTTGATCGAGACTATCACCTTGCAGGAGGCTTTGGATTTGTTTGCCTTGCCGCGTGAAGTTGGCTTCTTTGAGGATCAGCCAATGACCATCGGCATCGGTAAATTTGGTCCCTACGTGCGACATGATGGCAAATACGTGTCGCTTACGAAAGAAGATGATCCTTACACTATTACGGAGGAACGCGCTGTTGAGCTGATTCAGCAAAAGCGGGCCGAAGCCGTCAGCGAATCGATTGGTGAATTTGAAGGCAAGCCAGTAACAACGGGTAAAGGTCGCTTTGGTCCGTATGTGAAGTTTGAGGATAAATACATCTCGTTGCCCAAAGGGGAGCAGTTGGGGCAGATTACCCTCGAACGCGCGATTGAACTGATTGCGCAGAAGCGTCAGGCCGAAGCCAACAAGTTTATCAAGGAGTTTCCCGAAAACCCGACTATCAAAATAGTCAACGGCATATACGGGCCATATCTGGCCGTAGGCAAGCGGAACGTTCGTATCCCTAAAGAAACTGACGCAGCGTCGCTTACCCTGGAGGAATGTCTGGCATTGGCTGGGGAACCCGCCGAAGGGCCTGCGAAAAAGGTTCCGGCCAAAAAAACTGCCGTTAAAACCGCCACCAAAACCACTGCTGTCAAGAAAGCGGCTCCGGCTAAAAAGGCAGTAGCGAAGAAGTAATAAGTTTCAGAATAGCACCGCAACGGCGAACCGTGCGGATGACGCGGGTCGAGCTGATTTTCGCAAATTTTTATCCGCGATAAATCAGCTCGACCCGCGTTCTATTTTATGTAAATTGAGCCTATGGAATCGAAACCAAAACTAGTGGTATTGTCCGGTGCAGGCATTAGCGCCGAAAGTGGTTTGGCCACCTTCCGCGATGCCGATGGACTTTGGGAAAATTATAGTATTGAAGACGTTGCTACAGCGACTGGCTGGGTACGAAACCCTACGTTGGTTCAGGAGTTTTACAACAAACGCCGGAAACAAGCACTGGACGCACAACCCAACGCAGGGCACAATGCGTTAGTGGCACTGGAAGAAAAATACGACGTAACAATCATCACACAGAACGTTGACAATCTGCATGAAAAAGCAGGGTCGTCAAAGGTAGTACACCTACACGGCGAACTATCCAAAATGCGCAGCTCTGGTGATGCCAGCCTGGTGTACGATATTGATAGCGATGAAATTAAGATGGGCCAGTTATGTGAAAAGGGCCATCAACTCCGACCGCATATTGTCTGGTTTGGGGAGGAAGTTCCAATGATGGAAGTTGCCTTCGACATTACGCAGGAGGCCGATATTTTCGTTGTTGTTGGTACATCGCTGGCTGTGTATCCGGCGGCAGGATTGGCCTATGCAGTGCCCCGTGGGGTGCCTATTTTTGTGGTGGACCCCAATACACCCGACATGAGAAAAACCCCCAATGTTACGTTCATTGTTGAACCGGCCACCACGGGCCTGACCAAGTTAGCCGAGCAGCTGTTATCACTGTAGCCCTAAGCAAAAACGCACTGGCCCATAAAGACCAGTGCGTTGCTCATGTGGAGCGTGAAGGCATGCCTAGCCGTTTTTCTGATCGTAAAACACTTTTGACTGACCAACCCAGTTATCGCGCTCGATCCGACCGGGAAAAAACTCGATAAGTTCGTTCACCTTATCAAGGTCTTCTTTGGTGAAGTTTGACACCTGACGGAAGGTGTAAATTCCCAGACTGTGGAGTTTACGTTCTAGGAATGGTCCAATGCCTATAATGGCTTTCAGATCATCTGCTTCTGAAGAGGTGGCAATACCAATACGGTCAAAATTTAATTCGCCTGCCCGTGAAGCAATGCGCGACAGAACAGCTGCTTCAGAGCCTTGGGCTATAGGCATCGGTGGGCTTTCGTTGAAAATCGGAATGGCAAGTGGGACTATTGGTCTCGACTCACTATATGCCTGAGTCGGAATATCGTCTGTAACAGATGCTAAAACCACCGTTTGGGTGGTGACAGACGTAGGAGCAATATAAGAAGGTGCAACCGGTGGCACAATGGTTACTTTCGACTGCCGGCACTCGGCTAGTTCGCGTTCGCGTTCGGTAATATCGGCCCGGAGCGAATTGAGCCGACCGCTTAGAATGAGCCGGGCGATAAACCAGCCAATGAAAGCTGCCAGTGAAAGCAGCAGCAACATTTCGACAATGGCTACCGGAAGACTGAGGGGATCTAATCCAAACATGGTTTCTTTCGTTTCAGGTTATTTTCTCTTGTCTAAATCGGCGGCTTGCCCAACCCAGTTGTCGCGTTCGATACGACCGGGGAAAAACTCGATAATCTCGTTGATGGTATCAATGTCTTCCTTGATAAAGTTCGACACTTGCCGGAACGTGTATATGCCGATAGCATGTAGCTTGCGTTCCAGAAACGGTCCTACGCCCACAATGTCTTTCAGGTCGTCGGCGTCGGTAGGAGCGGCCCTGCCAATGCGGTCGAAATTAACTTCGGATGCGCGAGCTCGAATTCGGTTGAGCACAGAGGTTTCGTCGGCTCCACCAGTGATGGGCATCACCGGTACCCGCTGGCAGTCGTCCAGTTCACGGTCGGTGTTAGCTAGTTTGCCTTCTAATTGATGGATAAGGCTCTGGCGCGAGATATAGCCGATAACAAAGCCCAATGCACCGGCTACAATGGCCATAATCCAATGGTGCAACGCGGCATCAGGATTCCATTCAAACATGTTTTTGTGCGTTTATCGTTGATTATTGAACTACTACTGTTACCCGGCGATTGGCTTTCCGACCACTTTCTGTGTCGTTCGACGCCTTTGGGTCTGCTTCTCCTTTGCCTCCTGATTCAATCTGAGAAGCCGATACACCCTGCAATAATAACCGCTGCTTCACCGAACTAGCCCTCTTTTTCGACAATTGCAGGTTCCCGTCTGCCGGGCCTTCGTTATCGGTATAGCCCATCAAAACCAAGTCTTTATCTTTGTGGTTTCGGAGATACTGAATGGCTTCTTTGAAGAATTTCTTAGTTTCATCGGTCCGAATGTAGTCCGATGAGCCACTCTTGAAGTACAGGTCGATTGGCTTAAATACCGACTCGAATTTCTCGGCCTTGGCCAGGGTTTCTTCTGTTGCTCCAGCAGCTACCGATACCGGGGTAACTGATGTGGCCGTTACCGAAGTACTTACCGCCGAAGCCGATGCGGCCGAATCGGCAGGTGCCACAGCAGCCACCATAGCGGCAAACGTACCATTCACGCCCGCATTTGCCGAATCACCTTTGGCGTTGAACGTTAAATCAGCTCGTTCCACGCCAGCGGTAATAATGGAGTTAGCCACTACTCCGCGCTGAATCAACAATGCCTTGATGGCTTCGGCGCGGGCAATACCGAGGTTGCTAAAACTGCCGGGGTTGGTTTCTGAAGCTGTGTAGTAGCCAGTTAGGGTTAACTGCCTGTCGGGGTTGTTCTGCAGGTACGTAGCAATAGAATCGAGTGGGGCATCAAATCCAGACAAGTTGGGTATTGCGCCGGATTTGGCAAAGTTAAACGTACCCGGCAAACCAACGTTGAAACGGGACTCGTCGGTCAGGGAAAAAGCGGGAGTTTGCGCTGTCAAAGCAGTTCCGGGCGCATCGTCGGCGCATAGCTGCTTAATCTTGCAGACATGCCACCACGTTGATCCCGCCATCCAGATTACCAGCAGGGCAATCCAGGGGTTTTTATTTGTAAGCATAGAAAACGGGGTTTAGATTTAATAATTATCAATCGGAACGTATGTCAGACGAGTTTTTACTGAAAAGGTCATTCAAAAATACGTTTACAGATCAAAAATGCAAGATTGTTAGAAAATTAACCTGAAAGTAGGTTCCTTATTAGCGTCATTCTTGTTGGGTAAACATAATAGAAGGTGGGAAATACAACAAAAAACCGCTAACGATTAGGTCAGCGGTCCTGGATTCGTAAAACAGACGGAGCTATTAACGATTCATTGAAATCAGGAACTCTTCGTTATTACGGGTGCCACGCATCCGGTCGAGCAGGAAGTCCATTGATTCCACTGGATTCATGTCGGACATGTGCTTGCGCAAAATCCAGACTCGTTGTAGCGTCTCTTTATCCAGTAGCAAATCTTCCCGGCGCGTGCCTGACGCGATTACGTCGATAGACGGATAAACTCGTTTGTTGGCCAACCGGCGATCTAGCTGGAGTTCCATGTTGCCGGTGCCTTTAAATTCTTCGAAAATTACCTCGTCCATTTTCGACCCCGTGTCGATCAACGCTGTGGCGATAATAGTAAGCGAACCGCCGTTTTCCACGTTACGGGCTGCCCCAAAGAATCGCTTGGGTTTGTGCAGCGCGTTGGCATCCACACCACCAGACAGAATCTTGCCCGACGATGGTACAACGGTGTTGTATGCCCTGGCCAAACGGGTGATGGAGTCCAGTAAAATCACTACGTCGTGACCACACTCAACCATACGTTTAGCTTTTTCGAGCACCATACTCGCCACTTTTACGTGCCGGTCGGCCTGTTCGTCGAAAGTCGACGAAATCACCTCGGCATTTACGCTCCGGGCCATGTCTGTTACTTCTTCCGGCCGTTCGTCAATCAGCAGGATCAACAGGTGAACTTCGGGGTGGTTACGGGTTATAGCATTGGCTATTTCCTTGAGCAGTACTGTTTTGCCCGTTTTGGGTTGGGCTACAATCATGCCCCGCTGTCCTTTGCCGATGGGTGCAAACAGGTCGAGTACCCGCGTAGAATATTGATCGGGGCGGTTCGTTAGCTTCAGTTGCTCCTCCGGAAAAAGGGGGGTTAAGTATTCAAACGGAATCCGGTCCCGAATCTCTTCTGTTGTTTTGCCATTTACTGTTGTCACACGAAGCAGAGCAAAGTATTTCTCTCCTTCTTTTGGTGGACGAATAGCTCCTTTCACAGTATCGCCGGTTTTAAGACCGAACAATTTAATCTGCGAGGGCGATACGTAAATATCATCCGGGCTGGCTAGGTAATTGTAGTCGGCTGAGCGTAGGAACCCATACCCACCGTCGGACATAATTTCCAGAACGCCTTCGTTTTCAATGATGCCATCGAACTCACGAATGTGCTGGTTATACTGTCGACGTATCCGGTTCTGGTACTCCATAGATTCCCGCGAGGGTTGCGGAACCTGGGTTGTTTGTTGCTGGTCGCCTTCAGCCGATTCATCAGTGTACTCTTCCGGGCCATCAACTGGGGCTACTTCGTCGGTTCCTGTCTCAGTCTGATCCGACTGAATGGTGGTATTTCCTTCTTCAACTACCGTTGGTGTTACGAATTCTTCTTCCGGCTCAGCGCTCATGCTCATGGCCGACTCGTCAGAGGTAGTAGGCCGAGCCTGTTCGTTGTTACGGCGATCTCGCAGTCCGCCCGTGCGACCTGCGTCATTCCGGTCATCGCGTCGGCCACCATCGAGTCGGGGACGGTCATTGTCCCGACCACCTGTTTGATTAAATCGGTTATTCCGGGAGTCTGATCCGGTGTTCCGGTCATCACGCGAATCGTTTTGGTTGCCCATCCGCTCGTCGCGCCGATTGTTTACATCGCGTGGTTCCCGTGGACCGGAACCACCAGCACGATCGTCGCGCCGAGGGTGACGAGACCCAGTTTCTGAGTCTCGATCGTTCCGGTCGAAACGCGGATTTTCGGGCCGTTGCTGTCCTTCGTACCGTTGGGCGTTTTCCTGGCGAGTTTCGATAGGAGGGGTGGCTGGTTGTTCAGGAGGGGTAGTAACGGCTTGAACTGTACTGTCCGTTGATTCAGTGCTTTCTGCCGACGGGGCGGCAAGCAGGCCCTCTTCGGTTTGGGCAATAGCCTTCGCTTCGGAAGTTGGCGGGGGAGTGTCCGATGCACCGGCATCACGCCGGATACGACCCCGAGTACGCGCTACTGGAGCGGGTGTCTCCTCGGCCGGAGCCACTTCGGCAGTAGCGGAAACAATCGGTTCAGCGGGGGCTATTGGGCTGATCGGTTCAGAAGCAGAAGGCACTTCCGCTTTTGTCCGACGAGTCCGACGGGGCGCTTCAACAGCGGCAATCTCGGCTATGCCTTCTTCGGGCATTGGCTGCCGGGCCTGCTGGTCTAAAATCTTGTAAATCAGTTCGCGTTTGGGGAACTTATTGCCGTCGGTGACACCGAATTGGTCGGCAATAGTGCGCAACTCCGAGAGGAGCTTTGAATTCAATTCTTCAATATTATACATAAAAGTTAGGTTAGTCAGTAACCTGGCGTTGCTATAAGCGTGATTTGTGGTAAACGGGCAGGGTTCGGTCCGCTGTAGCGGAGGTTCGCGCGTTTGAGTGAGACGGTTAGTAAGAAATAAGTAAACTGGAATGAAGACATCTAAAAACAGGATGCATCGTGCCAATAGAGCACCGGGGGCTGTAATGGTTTGCTACGCGCTTCGTGCGAACAGATTACCCGGTGAGAGCAATTGGAGGCACGACAAAATTGTTTGGCTTGAAATCGGACGACTCATCGGCTGATGGTCGATGGATATGACGGAGCAAATGTACGAACAGTGCGTCTATTTGTCAACATAACGTTGTTGACATAAAAATGTTTCCGATGTGATGAGATAATTTAGCTACACACAAGTATGATTTTGATAGTCAGTTGCTCCCTTACCAATCAGCGTTGAGCCTTGAGGTTCATGCGGTAACGCGTATGATACAAGCGGCTCACCCGTCGCCCGGTGGTCATAACGGCTATTTTGTAAACCCCAGGGACCAAACTTTGACTGGTCCGTTTCACATCACAGTGAAAGCCCGACTGGTAATTGCCCACTACACTCCGGTCGGGTTGAGCGGGGAACAAGTATTGCCGTTGGTCGTTATAGACGACAAAATAAGGCCCTTCGCTGGTTCCGGCTGTGAGTAGCGACAGATCCAGGGGGCTATGAAGTACCCGTAAATGGGCTGCCAAGGCTGTTGTATCAAACTCCACCGTAATGGCCGGGCAGGGTCTTTTCAGATCATGATTCAGCCTGGTAAATAAACTGGTTTTGGCTAGGTTGATCTGGTACATATGCCTGTCGATTGCCGTTTGCATCACGGAGTCAATATTACCGTAATCTTCTCCATAAACTGCCCACGAGCGGTTGACAGCCATGTTTTGCAGCCCACTAAAAGCCGTCCGTTTGTTGGTCTGTATCTGGTTTAGGTTCTGTACGTAGCTGTTAAAGCCGATAACCAGGCTGCTAATCAGCAACAGCTGATAAAACTTACCCCGAAGTGCCTGATTACGGATGTTGACCAGCAGGGCTGCGTAGCAACAGATCAGCATCAGAGGGGCATAGATCTTATACCGGATGGCAAAACTTTGCGACATACCGATATCGAGCCTGCCCAAGGCCACCACACCGGCGGTTAACAGAATGAATAAAAGCACAGCCGCTAGAAACACGCTGGCCTCTCGCTGGTAAACAAATCGGTTGGTTATCCAGCGGATTACCTTGCTCTTTTGGCTTTGTTTTAGGTAGCAATCAATGGGCAACAGTCGGCCAATCAGAAGCAGACTGGCAGTGATTAGTATCAGGCCCATGCCAAACGGAAGCACCAGTCTGGCGTAAAACAGGGCTGCCGAATGAAACGGGACATGCCCAACCGAACTCATCAGCACATTCGGCAACAGGTCGAAGTAACTGCCGCCGAAAAATATGGCGAAGGCACTCAGTTGAAGCGCATGCGTGGTTAAAAAGGTAAGGTTATAGCTCGGCCTGACCATGTCCAGTCCCCAGAAGTAGCCCATTAAGGCCCCGCCCCCAATGAGTGTCCAAATCGCAACGTATTTCCACTGGCATCTGTAAATAAGCACCAATATAGCCGTGATGACCACAAACAGGCCGTTACCGCTGGTAAACACCGCCAGAACCGCCGTGGCTAAGGCCGCCCAGAGTCGCCATCCGTGACTAGTGGACACCCACCAGAGCGTGATTAACGCCCACAACAAAATGGTCAGGTTCTGCAAGGCCATCATCGCCGTGAAGGTGTTGTGGTGGTAATTCATCTGGAACAGAATGAACGGAACCGGCAAAAAGTAACGCTCCAGACCCCATTGCTTAAACCACCGATACAAGATGACCACCACGCCAATCAGACTGGCATTGCCGATTAGCCCCATCCAGACAAAATCAATTTTCCCGGTTAGGCGTTGCAATATGATCGCAATGAAGCGGATGTAGCCGATGCGATGCTCACCGTACTGCGACAGCAGCCAATGCAGTCGGCTTTTGGCTTCATCGAACGTAATGACAGACCGGATAATCGTCTGAAAATCGTCGAACTGTGGGGCGTTGATGCTGTAGTAGAAAAAACAGGCGAAATAAATGGCAATGGGGATACCGGTCAGCAATGCAAGCTTATCTAATTCACTTACGGGATGTTGAGTAGAAATTGGCATAGGAGGCAAGTATTGAGGTGTCAGGATAAACAACGAGGCACTGATGGCGGACTAAACCAATTGGTGCTTTTTGTCGTGTTAATTCCTTGATCACAATTGATGCCAAGTACACCGTGTTCTGCCGAGTAGTGCGCAAACAGACAAACAAATTCATGAAGTGCTTGATCCAGCAGGGCCTTTTCATAAAAAAAGAGCCTATCGGTTCTTGGCGTATTTGCGTGTTGTAAACGTCAATATAAGACCAAGATGATAGACTCTAAAAAAACGAAATTGCAGCTTATGGGGGCACCAAAGCTAAGAAACTAAATCCTGTTATATTTCTTACTTACCATTAGGTTACGTTAATTATCCTTATTATTTCAGTGGCTAATTGAGACCGCTCTAGAAAGCTCTAGTATCAGCACTACCCCGTTTATCTGGCCGCAACCGAGAAAGTAAGCTTGTCGGCTGCTTTTGGCGACAGTACCTTGAAGTTGACCCGGTAAATAGTGTCGCCCCATTTTGATAAGATGCCCCGGTCTTCGGGCGCTTCCAGTATCACTTTCTCAACCGACGCTTCCAGTTGCTTTGGGTTGTAGGTCACCACAAAGTCGCGGGCTTTGCCTTCTTTTGGTTTGTAATGAATCAGCAGTTCGCCAGGCTTGCCTACTTCGGCGGGGTAGCAGGTCATCAGGTGTTGCGTGAGGGCGTTGGCTTTCTCAAGCGCAATCACATCGTTGATCTGCACGTTTTTGCCCCGGTTCAACCGGATGGTCCGTTGCCAGCTTTTCACGCCCGCGTCTTTGGGGTACGCTTTGGCAATGTCGACATCAAACTGCGTAAATCCATCGCCCGTTTTGTAGGCTACGTTGCTGGCTTTATAGTTCATGCCCGGCGGCTGCGTTTTGCCGTTTATCGTGGGCAGGTTGTGATACTCCGAGCAGTTGTACCAAACGTCGTACCGCTTTCCGCTGAAGGTTTTGCTGGTATACGTTCCGCGCCCCACGTCGATTAGCAGTGGTTGGCCGTCGTAATACACCACATAGTTGCCAATATCATTGTGGTTGTGGCTCTCGTCATTATGGCCCCCTTTGGCAGCTACGTAAAAGCCGTTGGTGGTGCCAGCCTGATCGCGGGCGGCAAACACCTGAAGGTCGGGGAGCCACACGTTTTGGGGCAAGGGTAAGCCCTGTGCTGCCTGCTTAAACTCGTCCTGCATGAACAGGGAATAGAAGTTGCGGAAGTAATGAAACTTGCCCACGGTGCCGTCTTCGGGCTTCCGATAATACGCTCCAAACCGCATCATGTCGGGGTCCTGAATCGCCTTTCCATAGCGATAGATCATGGTAGCGGCCATGCCGGGCTGCGGATCGGCGTCGGCGAAGTTCAGGAAATACCGGTCGCTGATTTGGGCACGATAGATGAACCGGCCCATATTCCGGATTTTTTCGTCGGCATACACGTAGGTAAAGGCATCGTTGCTGGCCGTGTTGAGCATCGCAATGTTGTCGTAGAGCGAAGCGGCTGCCGCTCCCCAGTAGCTCGGGCCTTCGTCGCAGCCGCCATCCTGCGGATATGGATTCACAAACTGATCCAGTACCGTCAGCAGCTTATGCACCGATGCCGCCCGTTTATCGTCGTTTTTTTCAAGCAGCAATACCGCGTTCAACCAGTTGGAGCAGATCCAGGGATTCCAGTTGTTGGGTGCGCGACCGGCAGCCGTTTTAGTCATCCAGCCATGCGGCTGCGTCATCAGTGGTTGAAAAATCCGGTCGTTGGTTTCGTTGTAAATGCGTTTCCGAAGTTGCGGAGAAACGGCATCGAGCTTATCGCCGAGATAAAAATCGACCCAGGCCAGGTAGGTAGCCGTTTCGGCAGCAAACAGGTCGACAAAGGGCTTGGATACGTCCATCAGGCCCGAATACGCTTTGGATTTGGGCAAGTGGGCGGGTACACCCCAGAACGATTCTTCACAAATAGACCACACCCCGTCGATGATCTGATCGACGAAGCGGCCTTTATTCTCATAGATCTCGGCGAGTAAAAGGGTGCCGAGAACTTCACGCTTTTCAAAACTTACGGCCTGGTATTGGTCCCGGTCGCCAGTGCGCTCAATGAGCAGCGATTTGGTGGCGGGAATGTATGGCCATTGGTATTTCAGGAACGATTCGGCCCGTTTCACGTAAGCCTTCATCATGTCTTGATCGGCTTTGGCCCAGCCTGCGCGGTCTTCCCGTTTTGGGAATGGCGCCCACTGAGCCTGCGGAATCAGGTTTTTTTTGAGTTCGTCGGTTGAGAATTTGCCGCTCATCAGATCCTGTTTTTGGGCAAAGGCTGGAAAACAGGCAAGGGTAATCAGGAGGGCTAAAAGCTGGTTTTTCATACGGTTGAACAACTCAATAATCAAGTTTATTAAACCGTCGCCAGCATCGATTCCGCTTTGGCTTCTAACAGGCTTTCACCCATCAGGTACGCATCGGCAGCACGAGCCGCTTCGCGGCCTTCTGAGATCGCCCATACCACTAATGATTGACCACGGCGGAGGTCACCAGCAGCAAATACATTTGGCACGCTGGTTTGGTAATTAGTTGCTTTTACGTTGCCGCGTTCATCCAGCTCAACACCCAGGTCGGCCACAAGGCCCTCGCGTTGTGGATGCAGGAAGCCCGCTGCCAGCAGCGCTAGTTCGCAGGGGATTTCGCGCTCCGAACCTGCAATCTCAACCATTTGCATCCGGCCGCCCTCGTTTTGCCACTCCAGATTCACAATCTGTAAGGCTTTCAGGTTGCCGTTTTCATCCCCAATAAACGCTTTGGTATTAATTGACCATTCGCGTTCGCAACCTTCCTCATGCGAGGTGCTGGTACGCAGCATCATTGGCCAGTTGGGCCAGGGCGTATTTTCAGCACGCTCTTTTGGGGGCATCGGCAGCAGTTCTATCTGGGTGACCGAAGTGGCACCGTGACGATTTGAAGTGCCTACGCAGTCTGAACCCGTATCGCCACCGCCGATCACCACCACGTTCTTATCCGTAGCCAGAATCTCACCGTTGGCATAGGGAGCACCCCGATGATCAATCTGCACGGGGAGACTGGCTACCCGCTTATTTTGCTGACTCAGGAATTCCATGGCTGGATATATACCGTTCAACTCGCGGCCTGTGATGGGCAGATCGCGGGGAACTGTAGATCCACCAGCCAGCAGCACCAGATCGAACGTCTCAAGCAAATCTGTTGCCTTAATGTCGACGCCAACGTTTACACCCGTTCGGAATGTGATACCCTCTGCTTCCATTACGGCTAAACGACGGTCAATCACCGCCTTTTCCAGTTTAAAGTCGGGGATGCCGTAACGCAACAGGCCACCAATCTGATCGGCTCGCTCAAACAGCGTAACGGTATGGCCCGCTTTGTTCAATTGAGCCGCAGCCGACAGTCCTGCCGGTCCTGAACCCACAACAGCCACGGCTTTACCCGTGCGTTTTTTGGGTGGGTTTGGTTTGACATATCCTTTTGCGAAGGCCACTTCGACAATTGACTTTTCAATGAACTCAATGGCAACGGGCGGCTTGTTGATGCCCAACACGCACGACGACTCGCAGGGAGCCGGGCAAATACGCCCCGTAAACTCCGGGAAGTTGTTGGTGCTGCTCAGAATCTCGTAGGCATATTCCCAATTCTGCTCATATACGGCATCGTTGAACTCCGGAATGATATTGCCAAGCGGGCAACCACTATGGCAGAAAGGCGTACCGCAATCCATGCAGCGGGCCGCCTGTTTCTGCGTAGTGTCCTCACCAAACGGCGTATCAATTTCTTTATAGTCGTGAATGCGTTCCTGCGCGGGCCGCTTGGCGGGCAATTCACGGGTGAACTCTAAAAATCCTGTGGGCTTTCCCATATCTGGATACTCTTATTGCTGGTGGTAAAAATGCGAGTACAATTCCGACTCGTTTACAAACCGACTGCTCTGACGCAAAAGGGCTTTTAAGGTTCCCTTGTCAAGTACTTTATGATTTGGGATTGTCAACACTTGTTTTTGGCCATTTATAAAACGTACCAATTTTATATGACTTCCCGTTTTGAAACTACCTCGAACCCAAACAAGGCAAGGATGGCAAGCATATCCGATGCTGACAATACCTTTAATTTAGGCATGAGCCAGTTCAGTCAGATTCATGTCAACCAATATAGTTGGTAGCTGCTGCTCTTCTTCAAAGTGCAGGGCTACCGCTTCCTGAATCATAAGCAATAATTCGTCCATGGTCGGAGCCTGCGTCACAATGGCTTCTTCAAGCCCTTCGGCCACGTATTGTTCGTGTTTGCGGGTAATGTGAAAATGAATTGTTTCCATAATTTGAACAAAGCTTCTAACTTGTCCTCATGCACAATAAAAACGGCGATGGTATCGCCCATTGCGTTAAAGGCTTCTACATAATAACCATTTGGCAGACCTATCGTTAGTGATTGAAGAAACACGATAGGTCTAACCACGTCGCCTTTCTTAAGGGAAGTCGGTCAGCAAAGATACCCGCTCATACAAGGGCCATTTCTGAGACGTGGAGAATTGCTTTGCCTTCTTCAATCTTTTTTACCTGATTGGCCATCAACGTTTCGACCGCAATTGTCTGGCCACGAGCATTGACAAATTCAACCTCGAATCCCGCCTGTTGGCCATGTACCATAGCTACCGTTCCAACGTCGCCCCGAACCAATCCAAATTCGGGCAGGTCAATTAGTATGGCGATCAAATCACATTCATCAATCATAGTTGTATTAGTTTGGGTATGCCGTCACTAATTTAGGGATTATTTCCCCATTGCTGATAAACCAAACAGTCCGGAGTGGATAAGATTTTCCGTTTAGGCAGGGTAACCAACCTTCAACGACATACCGCTTGCCGAATTCCATTTCGACTATTTTAGTAACGTCATATTGTTGAATCAACTCCAGCAAAGCAATTTTCAATTCGTTTGCATTCTCTCTTGTGTAACCAACAATTTCATAGAAAGCGGCTTTGCCCTTGTTTTGTGGATGTTCGTGGTCGAGCAGATACACCGTCAATTTCCGGTTAGGTACTTCAGCCTGTTCGCAGTTGGGTAATTTCATTGTTGATTTCCAACCACGTCAACCACAATGTCCTGGTAAACAACGCTCTTGTCTCTGATCTGATCCGAGAGCGAGATACCCCGGCTGGCTAAAGCCTGGCGGAAATCGGTTGGGAGCACCTTCACAAATTGTCCGATTTGGTTATCCCAATCCTGAATTAATGAAAGGGCTACGTTGCTGGTGGTGTACTGAAAATGTTTTTCGATGTACTCGCGGAGGATACCCAGATCTTCGTCGTTTAGCGAATCCAGGGCAACCATTTCGGGGTTCACTTTGCTGGCAAACGTACCATCCTGATCCAGAACATAAGCCACCCCGCCCGACATACCTGCCGCGAAGTTGCGACCCGTTTGGCCCAGAATGACGACTAAACCACCGGTCATGTATTCAAGGCCGTGGTCACCTACGCCTTCTACCACTACTTTGGCTCCGGAGTTACGCACGCAGAATCGTTCACCCGCCATGCCGCGAATGAAAGCCTCGCCTGATGTTGCTCCGTAGAATGACACGTTGCCGACGATGCTATTTTCTTCAGGTTTGAACGTGGCAGTCCGGTCTGGATACACAATCAGTTGGGCTCCGCACAGCCCCTTGCCGAAGTAGTCATTGGCATCGCCTTCGAGCTCTAGTTTGATGCCCCTGGTTGAAAATGCTCCCAAACTCTGACCAGCCGTACCGCGCATTTTTATGTGAATGGTACTGTCGGGTAGGCCAGGGCCACCGTATACTTTCGATATTTCGTTGGAAAGCATGGTGCCGACAGAGCGGTTAAGGTTGTTGACTGTGAATTCCGCATAAACCGATTCGCCACCGTCGAGGGCTGGTTTAGCCAGTTCGATGAGTTCGCGGTCGAGTACCGAGTCGATACCATGATCCTGCTCTTCCTGCTTATAAAGGGCCCTGTCAAAACGTACAGGCTCCCGGTAAAGCAGGCTTGAGAGGTTCACGTTTTTGTATTTCCAATGGGCGAGGTCATCACGAGTTTCCAGCATTTGCACCTGACCAACCATCTCATCGATCGACTGGAAGCCAAGTTCGGCCATGATTTCCTGCATTTCGGTAGCCATAAACGTGAACATATTTACTACGTGTTCGGGCTTGCCGGTAAACATGGCGCGTAGTTCCTTGTTCTGCGTCGCCACACCAACCGGGCAGGTGTTGAGGTGACATTTACGCATCATAATACAGCCAGCAGCAACCAGGGCAGCCGTGGCCACTCCAAATTCTTCAGCGCCTAACAGGGCCGCAATAACAAGGTCGCGACCGGTGCGGAGTTGACCGTCGGCCTGTAGGGTTACGCGGCCACGAAGTTTGTTCCGAACGAGCGTTTGGTGTGTTTCGGCCAGGCCCAACTCCCAGGGCAGACCGGCATGGCGAATGCTCGACAGGGGCGAGGCTCCCGTGCCACCGTCGTGTCCGGAAATCAGAATATGGTCGGCATGGGCTTTGGTAACGCCGGCGGCAATGGTTCCTACACCCGCTTCCGACACTAGTTTTACGCTGATTCGGGCGGCCCGGTTCGCATTTTTAAGGTCGAAAATCAGCTGGGCAAGGTCTTCAATCGAATAGATATCGTGGTGGGGCGGGGGCGAAATCAAGCCCACTCCAGGCGTTGAATGACGTGTCCGACCAATCCAGTCGTCTACTTTGTGACCGGGCAATTGACCACCTTCGCCGGGCTTGGCACCCTGTGCCATCTTGATCTGCAATTCGCGGGCGTTGGTCAGGTAATGGCTGGTTACACCGAACCGGCCCGATGCCACCTGCTTAATGGCCGAGTTCAGGTTGTCGCCGTTGGGCAGTGGATCGAAGCGCATTTCGTCTTCGCCCCCTTCACCCGAGTTGCTCTTGCCGCCAATGCGGTTCATGGCAATAGCTAAGGTCGTGTGGGCTTCCCACGAAATAGACCCGAATGACATGGCGCCCGTAGCAAATCGCTTAAAAATCTGTTCGATCGACTCGACCTGCTCAATCGGAATAGACTGGCCTTTCTTAAACTTCAGCAAGCCACGTAGTGTAATCGCTTTTTTCGACTGATCGTCGATGAGTCGGCTATATTTTTTGAAAAGGCTATAATCGTTCCGCTTGGTGGCTTCCTGCAACAGGTGGATTGTATCGGGGTTGAAAATGTGCTTCTCTCCGCGTTGTTTCCATTGATAAATACCCCCCACTTCGAGCCGCTGCACCGACGAAACCGGCGTTTCGGGATAAGCTGCCCGGTGGCGCACCAAAATCTCCTTCGCAATCTCGTGCAGACCCATACCGCCAATCCTTGACACGGTGCCGGTAAAGTAGCGCGACACCACTTCGTCATTGAGGCCCAGGCACTCAAAAATCATGGCCCCCTGATACGATTGCAGTGTCGAGATGCCCATCTTCGAGAAGATTTTCAGCAACTCGCCATTGACCGCTTTGATGTAGTTTTTATTCAGCTTGTCGAGGGCGTAATCAACCTGCAACAAACCCTTTTCCTTCATGTGCGCAATGGTCTCGAACGCCATGTACGGATTCACACCGGAAGCACCATATCCAATTAGTGTGGCCACGTGGTGTGTTTCCCACACGTCGCCAGCTTCCACCAGGATACCCAGTTTACCCCGTAACCCCCGTCGAATCAGGTGGTGGTGGACAGCGGCTGTAGCCAGCAGCGACGGAATTGGCGCGTGGTCGGAGTCGATGGCGCGGTCGGAGAGGATTATAATCTCGAAACCGTCTTCAATGGCATCTTCAGCATATCGGCAAATGCGTTCCAGGCCCCGCTCCAGCGATGTTCCGTTGCCATCGGCGCGGAAATACGTGTTCACGGTTTTGGCCTGAAAATGATGCCGGTCTATAAACCGGAGCTTATCAAACTCCTGGGTTGTCAATACGGGCTGGTCCAGTTCAACCTGCTTGCAATGTTCGGGCGTTTCGGTGAGCAGGTTGTAGGTAGCGCCTACAAACGAAATCAGCGACATAATCGACCGTTCCCGGATGGAGTCGATCGGGGGGTTAGTCACCTGGGCAAACAACTGCTTGAAATAGTGGCTCAGATGCTGACTTTGCTCGGAGAGTACAGCCAGCGGCACGTCGGTACCCATTGAACCGAGGGCTTCTTTGCCCGTTTCGACCATAGGAGCCAGAATCATTCGGAGGTCTTCAGACGTGAAACCAAACGCTTTCTGGCGAGTCAGCAACTCGTTTTCGCCATAGTTCCGGTAGGTCCGGGCGGGTGCTTCGAGTTGTGAAATATGAATCTTATATTCGTCGAGCCACTGTTGGTATGGCTGAGCCGAACAAATGTCGTTTTTGAGTTCTTCGTCGGCGATAATACGGCCCTGCTCCATGTCTACAACAAACATTTTGCCTGGCTGCAAACGGCCTTTTTTAACGATTTTGGCTGGGTCTATGTCAAGCACACCCGCTTCGGAAGCCATAATAACGATACCGTCATTAGTAACCCAAAAACGAGACGGGCGAAGGCCATTCCGGTCAAGCGTAGCGCCTACAATGCGACCATCGGTGAACGAAATCGAAGCGGGGCCATCCCAGGGTTCCATCAGACCTGCATGGTATTCGTAGAACGCCCGGCGGTTGGTATCCATCTGCGTGTTGCCGTCCCAGGCTTCAGGAATCAGCATCATCATCACGTGTGGTAACGACCGCCCGCACATTACGAGTAATTCTATTGCATTGTCGAGGTTGGCCGAGTCCGACTGTTTATGGTCGCAGATAGGTAGCAACATCGCCATTTCTTTTTCCGTAAACTTCGATGATTTCAGCAGCGATTCGGCTGCTTTCATCCAGTTTACGTTGCCTTTCACGGTATTGATTTCGCCGTTGTGGGCAATATAACGGAACGGCTGGGCCAGCTTCCAGGAAGGAAATGTGTTGGTTGAGAAGCGGGAATGCACCAAGCCGAGGGCCGACACCACCTCTTCACGGGCCAGATCAGGAAAGTATTCGCCCAACTGACCTGTGGTTAACTGACCTTTATAGGTAATGGTGCGACATGATAACGAGGCAAAGTAAAAGCTGTTGTTTACGTCTTTCACTGTTTCATTGATCATCCGCGAACTATAGTTTCTTAATACGTAAAGTTTTCGTTCAAAATCGTCTGAATTCGTAACTGAGTCGGGCCGTCTAATAAATACCTGCTCCATTTGGGGTTCTTCCAAACGGGAGCCGTTGCCGAGGTCGCTGTTGTTGGTTGGCACTACCCGGTAACCGAGCAATTCCATACCGAGCAGGTTGATTTTGCGGTTCAGAATGGCGCGGCACTCTTCCCGGAGTCGGGCTTCGCGGGGAAAATTGACCATCCCAACGCCATATTCGTCGGCAGATGGCAATTGAATGGATTGTTGGCGACATTCGTCTACAAAAAATTCGTGGGGAATCTGGAGCAACAGACCGGCCCCATCACCCGTATTGGTTTCGCAACCACAGGCACCCCGGTGTTCCATCCGGTGCAGCATGGCCAACGAATCAGCAACAATCTGGTGCGACTTGCGGCCCTTAATATCAGCTACGAAGCCAATGCCACAGTTGTCGTGTTCAAACTCGGGGCGGTAAAGGCCCGTCTCCTGGATAAACCCGTTTTGGCCGGGTTGGTCGCTTTGGTCAGACATAGACATAACGGATAATTGTCAGGCCCTCGCTTCGGTGGTGGGTTGTACTAGGTAACCACCGTCACTACGACGATTATATAGTTGAGAAATCGGTAAAACAACAGGAACTCCGACTATAAATAGAAAGATGGCTAAGCGTCGGATTAGCGGGCGTTTGTGATAAAGTCTCGCAATATAGTACGCATTTTATTTGGAATAAAGCGGGTTTGGCCAAATTTCATTCTCGAAATATACTTTTGTGAAATTGATTATAAATCTTCTTGGATATTGACTATTTTTCAATAAAAAAGACTTCAACCAGTAAATAGGTTTAATTGCCCTTCAAGTAAAAAACGCGTTAAAGAGGATTGTTTGCGCAATAAAAATGTAATTATTGTAAATTAAATAACACAACTGTAAATATAGTTGATAAAATAGAGCCTAAAATTAGATGTTTAGCAATTTTAGGTCCATTTCATCCTTTATCTGAAACCCAGATAATAGCCTTGTCTTAAATTCACTCAACAGATAGACGATTTTTTGAACTGCCCACTCTACCGATAACCCTTCAGGTCTGATGTTAGAGATACAATTACGGGATTCATCAGTCAGGCCAGGTTGGGGGGCAAATGTCAGATAAGCCCCCAAACTATCGGGCGATGATAAACCTGGCCGTTCGCCAATAAGCATCACCACCATTTCGGCCCCTAATGCGTGCGCTACTTCGTCGGCGATGGCTACCCGCCCCTGTTGCACTACTGCCAACGGGGCAAGTGACCAGCCAAGCCGACCAGCCTCTCTTGCCAAACCTAATACTACTGCCAGAGCATGGACGTTCACTGCTGTTGCCGAAAGCCCGTCGGCCAACACAATGGATAGGGTAGGGGCCGGAACTGATTTAACCAGATCAGCTAGTTGCTGTTTTGATTCGTCATTAAGTCGCCGACCAAAATCAGGCCGTTGGAGGTACATCCGCCGATCGGTTGCCTGGCTTTGAAGTAGCAAAGGCTTGGGTACAACAGCACTAAGTTGGAGGAGTAGAGTAGGCAAATCCAATGTCGCAAAAACAGCATCGCGGGCGCGGGCATGATCGAGCTGAAAAGCCAGCAGAGCACGGGTCGGCAGACTATGGCCCGTGCGGCCCTGCGCAATACGAGCGGGAGTGTGCGAGCGGAGAAACTCCCAGGGGTCAGTCATAGATGATTAGGTATTTCTTTACACAGAATGACCATGCCCCTAAGTTCTTCTTTCATCTGAGGGAATGTCAGCCGGTGTGTGCCGTAAGGTTGAAAGCCCATGCGTTTATAGAAACCAAGGGCGGGGCTACTGTCCATCGATTTGAGCCAGAGGGTTTGTTTGCTCTGCTCGCGAGCCATTATTTCCACGAATTGCAAGGCTGCCTGACCTACTCCGTGGCCCGTGGCGGCTTTTACCATGTAAATGCGCTCTAGTTCAAGGCTGTTCCGCTCAGACTGAGCGGGCAGATTGCTGTTGGGCAATGCTTTATGGGTGTTCACTTTCAAAAAGCCAACGGGTTCGTTGTGAAGCTGTACGGTGAAATAGCGGGCGTTCAGGTCGGCTAACTCGGTTGCTAACTGAGAAGGGGCAAAGGAGTGTTGCATGTACCATTCACCACGGTCGTACCAATAGTCGAGGTAATGGTCGCGGTAGGCGCGTAGTGCTATATCGGAAAGGGCAGGTGCATCGGCAACACGTAATTCTGTAAAGGTTATTAAGGGCATGCTACTCATTCAATTTAGGAAGCAGCAATAATAGAACCGCTTCGTCGTCGGGAGCGTCAATTTCTATGGTTAGCAGGTTCATGGCCATATTTTTGGCAAGATACCAAAAACATGGCTCAGTTTGTCTCATCTGACCATTTCAGGCTGGTCAGACGAGACAAACTGCCGAAACGTCTCTAGATAATGTCCAATGAATAAGGCTGTTAGCACTAGGTTATCCATTGTGCATTCATTTTGTGGCTTCATACACCGTCTGTCCGTCGAAAAACGTCACCGAATCTTGCTTAATCCGGGCCAATTGTGTCGGGTTCGTGATGCTGCAATGCTCAATCCGGTGGCGGGCGTTGGGGCGCGGATTAGCGCGTTGGGCCGCTTCGATTGCTGTCAGTACCATGTCAATCTCACGGTTGCCGTTGGAGTGAACACAGATTTGCAGCCCGGCATCGTGGATTTTTCGGAACAGCGAATCGAGTGCGGCCTGACTCCGGGTGGGCGGAATACCATAATAATCTTGTTTGCCGGTAGCGGGGTTTATTTTTTCGTAGGGGTCGTACAACCAGCAAGTATTGCCGCTCAGCGAGTTACCATGAAAAACCTTGACTGCCGATACCCGCAGCCAGTCTGTATTGCTCCGGGCGATACGGCCATCAAGCAGTTGCGGCAACACCGACTCCGAAATCATGAGGTTAAACCGCATCGGGAAACCCTCGGCCACGAGTTGCTGGTAAATTTCCAGGCGTTCGGGCGAGATACCCACATCGCCGATGCTGGTAATGCCCTGCGCGAGCAAATCCTGGAAATAACGTTTGAAACTGGCGTATTCTCCATCCTTATTCGCTTTGGGCAGAGCGGGTAGTTGCAACAGTCGCTGGGCCGGTTCGCGCACCAGGCCCGTTGGGGCGTTGGGTGCCGGGGTAACGGTCAAAGGCACCACCAGCCGGGTCGGGTGTGGCTTCAGAAATGCCCGATGCGTTCAGGATGAATGAGTTAGCCGCCGAATAATGCCTGCTCACATTGCTGATGAGAATGGGGTGTTTGGTCGAAGCCAAATCGAGTGTGTCGCGTAGGGGTTGCCCGCCGAGCCGAAACTCATTGTAGCCTACGCCCTGAATGGTCATATTGTTACAAGCGTACTGTTTGAGGCAGGTATTTGGCAATGAGATCTTCGTAGTATGGTTTCAATTCGCTCACTACGGGTACTTTTGGGCTTTTCGAATAAAGGTCGTACGGATTAAAGGCATCAACCCACTTGAACAGAGCCCGGTCGTGGTCGTTGAGCAGGTGATCATAGGCATTTTCGCGATGTTGCGCGTAAAACGAGTGATACCGGATCATATACAGAGCCGGCTCGGGCAAATAATCTTTTGTAATATGGTATAGGTATTCATCATGGCCCCAAGACATTGTTACGTTGTCCAGGCCGCAGTGATGACTATAAATACCATATTTTGAATTATACTCCTCGTTCGTACTATCGGGGTTGGCCAAGAAAAATTCGGGATAGACAATCTTGTTTGAATGCTGGCACCCAACCGGGAACGTATCGCCTACCACTGCCCATTGGGGTTCGCCAAACAGACACAGCACCTTGCCCATATCATGCAGAAAACCGGTTAGCACAAACCAGTCTGGATGACCGTCGGCGCGAATAGCCTCCGCTGTTTGGAGCAAATGTTGGAGTTGATCCAACTCAATGTCGGGATCGGAGTCATCGACCAGCGTATTGAGGAACTCCATGGCACCCCATACGGGCATTTCTTTTTTGTTGAAAGCCAGAAACTCCGCCCGTTTCTGCTGCACAAAGTCGTACGTCTGGTAGCGGTGATTGAGCTGGTAAAACTCACGCACCGTATCGCGGGCAGGGGCTTCATAATTCCGGAAGGCATCTTTAGCCTTATGTTGCGGGTCGGCCGGATCGGGATAGCGGGCCAGCAGATGATCTTCCCATTCCTCCAGCGAGGCTAAGGGATTACGTTCCCGCTCAGTTAGCGTTGGTGGCTGATTCATGGTATCTCTATTGTTATTTCTTGATTGAACACGAAGGAATTAGTTATGACTGACGCGGGATATTGCGTCTCTACTGATTTACGGGCATCAGTCGATACAAAAATCCAGGATCTTCAACGGCCACATAGATGTAGCCATCCGGTCCCATTTTTACGTTCCGCAGGCGACCTATGTTTTTGAGCAGGTTTTCTTCTTTAACTACTTTATTTCCCTCCAGCACGCACCGGTTCAAATATTGAAACCGCAATGAGCCGACCAGCAAATTATCTTTCCAGCCGGGGTATTTGTTTCCTTCAACAAACGCCATTCCCGACGGTCCAATGGAGGGAAGCCAATACGTCAGGGGTTGCTCCATACCTTCTTTAGCCGTCAGGTTAGTAACGGGTTTACCGTCATAATTAATACCATAGCAAATTACTGGCCAGCCGTAGTTAGCGGCTTTATTGATGATGTTCACTTCATCGCCCCCTCGTGGACCATGTTCGTTGGTCCAGATCGCTCCTGTTTGTGGATTCCGGGTCATGCCTTGTGGATTCCGATGGCCATACGAATAAACCGACCCGTGTGCGCCTTCTTTACCAACAAACGGATTATCTGTCGGGATACGGCCATCATCGTGCAGACGGTGAATTTTACCAGCATCACGGTCCAGGAACTGTGGGTTTATTTTTTCGCTACCCCGGTCGCCTACCGACACGTACAGATACCCCTGTTTGTCAAACGCCAGACGTGACCCATAGTGGTGACGGGTTTTAGCGTAGGGAAGGGCTTCAAAAATGGTTTTCTGGTCGGTAAGCGTATTGCCCGATAGCTTTGCCCGCATCACTGCCGTAGTCGACAGTTTTTGGTCACCTTCCGTTTTCATGGCCGAATACGACATGTACACGAAACCATTCTGCGCAAAATCAGGGTGCAGCGCTACGTCTAACAAACCGCCCTGCCCTTCAACCAGCACGGTTGGACCACCAGAGACCAGTGTTTTTTCACCTCCTTTACCTACCCGGTACACCTCGCCATTGCGGTCGGTAACGAGCATATCGCCATCGGGCAGGAAGGCCATGCCCCAGGGTGATTTCATACCCGAAGCCACGGTATCTAACTTAACCGTCTGTCCTTCAGAGGGGAAAATATTAGATGTTGGCTTGCCGGCAAACTTATATTTGTCCACGTCTTTGAGGCTTTCCAGAATGAGTTCAGCCATTTCGCTGACCTCATTCTCCTGAAGAACACCTTTCCACGTTGGCATGCCGAGATCGGGATAACCACCTGTTATACTGGCTATTAATTCTGGCTTTGTGTTGCCATGTTTCCATTTTCGGTCAACAAAGGCTTCTACTTTCTCGCCGTGGCACGACGCGCAGTAGGTTTGGTAATTTTCACGAGCTGTTTTGGCTGCGGGCTTTTCAGGGACCAAAAAACTGCTCAGAACAAATACGGCAACGAAAGAGGTGCCGATAAGATAGCGTAACATAGTAATGAGACGTTGTTTTAATATTGAAGCAATGAAATTGGGTATATTTTTCTAGACCGACACTAATTCTTTACGCTCGCCAATTTGCTGCCGCCACATAGCGTAGTACAGTCCTTTTTGTTCCAGCAGTTCGTTGTGCCGCCCCTGCTCGGCTACGTGACCCTGTTCGAGTACAAAAATACGATCAGCATGGAGAATTGTACTCAGGCGATGTGCAATTAGAATAGTAATATGCTGGCGCGACCCCGACAGTTGCCGTACCGTACGTCCAATTTCTTCTTCGGTAAGCGAGTCGAGCGCCGACGTAGCTTCATCGAACACCAGCAGCGCCGGTTTACGAAGCAGAGCGCGGGCAATACTGAGTCGTTGTTTTTCTCCCCCGGAGACTTTAACTCCTCCCTCGCCAATAACGGTGTCGAGACCTTGTGGAGCACGAGACAGCAACGAGTGAGCGGCTGCCTGGTGCAATGCCGTCAAGCATTCTTCGTCGGTAGCGTTGGGGGCAACAAAGCGTAGGTTTTCGCGGATGGTGCCGGCAAAAAGCTGGGTATCCTGCGTTACAAAGCCGATTTGCTCCCGCAGTTCGTCTAAATTTACCTCGGTACCAGGAATGCCATTGTACAAAATCTGCCCCCGTAATGGCTTATATAAACCCACTAGAAGCTTCACTAGGGTCGTCTTACCCGAACCGCTAGGCCCAACAAAAGCAACAGTTTCACCAACCTTTGCGGTAAACGAAATACCATCTAAAGCCGGCGTTTCGGCCGTAAGGTGTTTAAATCGAACGCCCTCAAAAGCCAGCGTTCGAATCTCACCAACGCCTTGCGGATGGGCTGGTTGAACGTCGCGTGGCGTGTCCAGAATTTGTTGAAAATTAGCCAGCGAAGCTTCGGTTTCGCGGTAGATGTTGATAATGTTGCCCAACTCCTGCAAGGGGCCAAAAATGGCGAAAGAATAAATAAACAGGGAGAAAAATTCACCCACTGTAATCTCGCCCCGCACTACCAAAAACAGCATGAGCAACATGATGGCGTTGCGCAACAGGTTTACAAAAGTTCCCTGCACAAAGGACAACGACCGGATGTAGCGAACCTTTTTAAGTTCCAGCTTCAGGATTTTCTCGGTCGTCGCATTCAGGCGTTCAGTTTCCTGCTGGGCCAGCCCCAGGCTTTTCACCAGTTCAATATTACGAAGGCTTTCGGTAGTTGAACCGGCCAGGGCAGTGGTTTCTGCCACAATCGTTTTCTGAACGGTTTTGATTTTCTTACTCAACAGCGAACTCACAAATCCGAGTAACGGAATGGTCAGGAAGTAAGCGGGGGCAATAGGCCAGTAGACTGTGGCTGCGTACCACATCACAAAAATTATACCCACCACCGACGTAAACAGGACATTGACGAACGCCTGAATCAGTTTCTCAACATCAGAACGCACCTTTTGCAGCTTTCCCAATGTTTCGCCCGACCGCTGATCTTCAAAAACCTGATACGGTAGTTCGAGCGAGTGGCGAAGGCCGTCGGTATAGAGCTGGGCTCCCAACCGCTGGGTAATCACGTTGACATAATAGTCCTGAAAGTTTTTGGCGATACGGCTCACCATCGCTACGCCAAGCGCCTGTAGAATTAGAATACCTGCCCCGTTTTTGAGGAATCCCCAGAAGTCGATGGAGCGAAGTGTGCCGCCCGGCGAATCCATCGGAACGCCGACCGCACCGGGCTTTACTACGTATTGGTCAATAATTTTTCGGAAAATATATGGATCGAGCAGCGAGAAAATCTGATTAATGGACGCCAGCAGCAGGGCAAGAACCAGCAGCCCCCAATAACGGCGTAAATAACTGTAAAGTAATTGCATAAAATGTTGGCGAAAATGGGCGTGCTGGTTTATCCGGCCCGGTTTTTCCAAGCAACAAAAAGTAGTTCGTTTTGGGTCGTTGGCGAGGAAAAAACAGGCAACTGCACCGCTATTTTGCTAACAGTTTTAACTGAAGGCGACATAAATCACATAGACCAAACATTTTCCCGGAATGTTGGCAGCTACTCTGAATTCATTCCTGTGGGCAATCCCCAACACCCGGTACGGTTTCGAGATGAGTTTTATAAGGCCCCAGTTTCTTCCGCAAACCCGTTACCTGCACATCAACAGAGCAATCCATAGCGAAGTAGTCGATACCATTGAGTTTCTCCATGATTTGCGTGCGGGAATAGACCTGATTGGGCCGACTGATGAAGAATTGCAACAACCGAAATTCTGTAAATGTTAGCATCAGCGGCTCGTTGTTCATCGACACGTGATGGCTTTCGGTGTTCGAACGGATCCTCTTTAAGGGTAGGGTGTTCAACTGTAGGGGTAAAAGTTGCTGACAAAAACGGTATGTTTGATTTGCAAAAAAAATGAACCCGTCGATGCCAGCAACGAACCCCAAAACTACCCAAAAAAACGCGACCGCACCGGCGGCCCGG